>Ga0209118_1000047_pt1 | contig 89840 bp, 83 predicted proteins | sample BlaSpr_A8_Ref_M1_FD_187988 | JGI IMG/M metagenome (GOLD analysis project Ga0209118, IMG submission 187988) | Forest soil microbial communities from Thunder Bay, Ontario, Canada - Black Spruce, Ontario site 2_A8_Ref_M1 (SPAdes) (version 2) | ecosystem: Environmental > Terrestrial > Soil > Boreal... | reverse complement strand
TGCCGCGGTCGTTCCGTGGGTTTTGGCTGCCGACGCTGACACTCAAATGCAACTGGCTAATTCAATCGCCGCGACATCGGCCGATGAAGCTTGTATAGCTGTATAGCCCAGTAGCCGTCAGATGCACACGATGACTTCGTTGAGCACAGATCCACGCATTGGTTTTGCTACTCGACAATCCCGACAAAGAGCCGGGTTTTCCGCATAGCAAATAGAATCTGGAGTGTTTTTTATTGATCGAGTATTGACTAGTCTCGAAAAGACCGCGTATTTTCCTCTCTCATGCAGGAGCTGGCCCTGCGATTATTTTGGCGAGCACTGGAAGGTTTCTAGGCGCATAACTGCGCTTCGGTTTATTATCTGTCTGCGTCAGTTCTGACGCTGCGGTTTCCTATTGGTCCTCATCGAGAGTCATTTTGAGGCGAGTGTTCATCTCGCACCAACAGGCTTCTTTGTCGATAGCTGGCGGTCCGCTAGATCGCTGCGAGGTGGCCTTGGCTATGCAGTAATCCTTGGTACGGCTGCGCATCTGTTGTCTGTAGAGACCTCTATTGAGTTGAGTTATTTGATCTGGGCCCAGGCAGTTGTATCGGCTCTCGGGTTGACTAACGCTATCTCTAAGACGGCAGGTCAATATGACCCGCACGGCTGAACGCATGTCGAAACTATTCTATATCGCCCTCCCGAACGGGAAAGCATGGCGACCTCATCCCCCATCGTGGAGCGAACCAGGGTTCTGAGGAAGGGCTTCGCTCCACGGCAACATGTGTTGCCATGCCTGCTTCATTCTCTTACTCAACGGACGGTCTCCAATGCCATGCTGACGCTTACTGAATCAGACCTGTTAGAGATCACTGGATACAAACGCTCCAAGGACCAGGCTCGCACTTTTAACAAGCTCGGCGTACCGTACGTCTTCCGGCGAGACGGCAGCCTTTCAGTTGCTCGGCCCATTACGAAAATGCTGCGAAGACCCACGCGGAATTGCCTACACCCAAGCTCAGAACTAAGGCCGCATGAATAGACAACGCAGACACAATCGCGGGCTACCAAGTCGCATGGTGTTAAATCATGGGGCCTACTACTTCCTGGAACCTGCTGGATGGCGCAAGAATAAATGGATTCCACTCGGGAAGGACTATCCGGAGGCACTCAAGAAGTACGCGGTATTGCTGGCTGGATCACAGCGACGCGAAGGGACAATGGGTGACTTGATCGCTCGATGGAAGGCCGATGAACTGCCTCGCTATGCAGTTAAAACGAGAGCCGAATATGCTCGGATGACAACGCAAATTGGTGACGCATTCCAAGAGTTTGACGCCGAACAGGTGAGAGGCAAGGACGTAGCCGACTTTGTGCGCCAGTGGAAGGACAAGCCCAATACTGCAAACAAGTATAAGGCCGTGCTCTCCCTTCTTTTCAGCTATGCAGTCAGCGTCCTAGGATTACGACAAGACAATCCGTGCCGGGAAGTTCGCAGCCTGAAGGAATCCAAGCGTGATCGTTACATCACCGATGAAGAATTGATCGCAACCGTGCTGGTGCCCTCACAGGTGGCGATGGCCTGCCTAATCGCTCTGGCGAGATGATTGTTTGCATGATTGACTTTGCCTATCTGACCGCGCAGCGAATTAGCGACGTCCTGAGCCTTCCCTGGGGAGATGTCTCGGACGAGGCCGGGAAAGAAGGGATTTTCTTTCACCCAGGTAAAACGGTGAATAGCACAGGCGTCAGGCTCCTGGTCAGCATGTCCCCGGACTTGCAGGAAGTCCTAGACCGGGCCCGCGGTTTCGGAACCGTGAAGGGGATGACCATCATTCACGGGCTGGATGGGCGGAAATACACCTACAGCGGCGCATATAGCGCCTGGAGACGGGCGTGCATGCGGGCCGGGGTCAAGAATGCCCACATACACGATTTACGCGCCAAAGCGCTGACGGACGCAAGAGCGCAGGGACTCGACGCACAGAAGCTCGCGGGCCACGCTACCGAGAGCATGACTGCTCACTACACGAAGGCCCGGATGGTAGAGGTTGTTCAGCCACTTCGCCGAAAGTATTAGGCAGTGCCTAATATAGTATTAGGCAGACGTCTGGCGAAGCACTGTAACTCATTGATTATTTGGTCGGGGCGAGAGGATTTGAACCTCCGACCACCTGACCCCCAGTCAGGTACGCTACCAGGCTGCGCTACGCCCCGAAGCGGCGAAGTATAACGAGTCGCTGCGCTTCATGCTACGGGTTGGAAGGCTTTTTCTTGCGGCGATCGTACGGCGAAGACGCGCCCAATCTCAGGCGGCGAGCAATTCGAGAATGCTTTTCAGCTCCTCTCGCAACTTTTCGGGATCGAACTCAGATGTTTCTTTGTTAAAAGAGACTTGCCCTTCGCTCAACCGGTTGCGCGCTCCGCTAATGGTAAAACCTTGCTCGTAAAGAAGTTCGCGAATGCGGCGAATGAGCAGGACTTCGTGGTGCTGATAATAACGCCGGTTACCACGCCGCTTAACCGGCTTTAGCTGAGAGAATTCCTGTTCCCAGTAGCGCAGCACATGCGGCTTTACGCCGCATAACGCGCTCACTTCACCAATGGTGAAATAGCGCTTTGCGGGGATGGGCGGAAGTTCAGGGCTGCTTGGAGTCACGGTAGGTAGTCTCAACGAGCTGCTTCAGCTTCTGACTGGCATGAAATGTGACCACACGACGCGCGGTGATCGGAATTTCTTCGCCGGTTTTGGGGTTGCGACCGGGGCGTTGGGGCTTTTCGCGCAACTGAAAGTTGCCGAACCCGGATAACTTGACCGTTTCCCCACGTTCGAGCGCAGCACGGATTTCCTCGAAGAAAGACTCCACCATGTCCTTGGCTTCGCGCTTATTCAGCCCCACTTTTTCGAACATCAGGTCTGCCAACTCAGCTTTAGTCAACGTCATTTTATTCTCTAGCTTCTCAGTTTGGCGGCGAGCCGGGAAGTGAGCACTCCGGTGATTTGCTGCATCGCAGCATCCACTTCCTGATCTGTAAGTGTTTTCTCAGTATCTTGCATAACCACACGAAAGGCAAGACTTTTTTTCCCTTCCTCGACGCCTGCCCCGCGATAAACATCGAATAATGCTACCTCCGAAACAACCTCTGGGAGACCGCTTCCAAGGCTCTGTAACACGGCATCAACCGGCAGACTTTCCTCGACGACAATTGCCAAATCGCGGCGAACCGGCTGAAACTTGGACACCTCCCCGTACATTGGCACGATCCGGGCCTGCAACACAGCGGCATCGATTTCAAACAACACGGGCGCTTGTGGCAACTGATATTTCTGTTGCACGCGCGGATGTAGCTCCCCGATCCATCCCACCGCTTGACCATCCAGTTCTACTCGCGCGCCACGTCCCGGATGAAGCGCAGGATGCTTGGCGGCGACGAAACCCGCGCGCCGCGGAGCCAGCAGCGTTTCGAGGTCGGCCTTGACGTCGAAAAAATCCACCTGCCGTGCCGGCATTCCCCACTGCTCTTCCAGCGCCGGTCCATAAGCGATGGCCGCGACGCGCACCGGTTGGCGATAGCCAGCGATCTCCAACGCATCCGCCGCTGCGTCCGGAGCACGCAAAAAAACGCGGCCGATCTCGAACACACGAATACGTGACAGCTTGCGGTTGAGGTTATAGCGCAGATTTGCAACCAAGCTTCCCGTCAACGTGGTCCGCATGACCGCCATTTGGCTCGCTATCGGGTTAAGCAGTCGAATCGGACTTGGATTGCCTGCAAAGTCCGCTTCCCACGCATCCTCCACAAACGTGAAGTTGATGGTTTCCTGGTAATCACAGGCCGCCAGCAGACCGCGAATTTCATTCAAGGAGCGATGCTCCTCCGCTTCCACGCGCATGATTGCGGGTGCGATGGGCGGCAAATCGGGAATCCGTTCGAAGCCGTAAACTCGCGCTACCTCCTCGATCAAGTCCTCTTCGATCTCTATATCGAAACGGTAAGACGGCGGCGTGACGACGAACGCCTCGTTCCCGCGCTCGACTACAAATGACAGGCCGAGGCGGCGAAAGATTGTCGCCATCTCCTCGACGCTGATCGCGATGCCAATCACTTTCTGCGCACGGCTTACCCGCATACGCACAGGCCTACGCTCAGGCAGACGCGCAACCTCATCGACCGCAGGACCAGCTTCCCCACCGCATATTTCTAGGATCAATTGGGTCGCACGTTCGATCCCCGCCACATTGTTAGCGAAGTCGACTCCGCGCTCGAATCGGTGAGCGGCATCGCTGACGAAATTGTAGCGGCGCGCCCGGCCCGCAATCACCTGCGGAAAGAAGAACGCACTTTCCAGGAAGATATGTCGAGTATCCAGCTCTGCTTTGGTGCTGTCACCGCCCATGAGACCCGCGAGGCCGATGGGGCCGCTTCCGTCCGTGATGGCCAGCACGTCGCTCTCCAATGTCACCATCTGCTCGTTGAGAAGCTTGAGGGTCTCGCCTTTTCGCCCGAAACGCACATCGATGCCACCTGTAAGCTTATCCAAATCGTAGACGTGCAGGGGACGCCCTAGTTCGAGCATCACATAGTTGGTCACATCCACCAGAGCGGAGATCGAGCGTTGATCGGCGCGCGCTAGTCGCTGTTTCATCCAATGGGGTGTCGGCGCCCTCGCGTTGACATTGCGAATGACCCGCCCGGTAAAGCGACCGCAGCCTTCAGGAGCGGATATTTTGACCGGTAAGGTATCCTGGACGGTCGGTGTCACCGGCGTGATATCGACTGGCCTTAGCGGCGCCTCGGTGAGCGCAGCAACTTCTCGAGCCACCCCCAGTAGCGATAGGCAATCGGCGCGGTTGGGTGTCAATTTGATCGTAATGAGCACATCGTTAAGGTCGGCATAGCTGCGGTAGTCGGCGCCAACAGGCGCGTCGGCGGGCAACTCGAGCAGGCCAGCGTGATCTTGCGACTGGCCGAGTTCCCGAGCCGAGCACAACATCCCGTGACTCTCCACCCCACGCATTTTGGCCAGCTTGATCGCGAATTGGGTACCCGGGGTATCACCGGGTAGCACTGCGCCGATCAAGGCGCACGCTACCTTCATTCCTCGTACGACGTTGGGTGCGCCGCAGACAATAGTGAGCAGATCACCCTTCCCTGCATCAACCTGGCAGATGCTCAATCGATCGGCATTCGGATGCGGCGCGACTTCTTTTACCTGTGCGACGACAACACCGGAGAAGGATGGGCCGACCGGCTCGCATGCCTCTACTTCCAGCCCGGACATCGTAAGCAGATGCGTGAGTTGCGCAGTGGTCAAGCTTGGGTTGACCAATGTTCGCAGCCAATTTTCAGAAAACTTCATGGCTATCCGCTATCTGAATTGTCTGAGGAAGCGCAAATCTCCCTCAAAGAACAAGCGCAAATCGTTAATGCCATAACGCAACATGGTGAGTCTCTCGATCCCGCTGCCGAAGGCGAAGCCCATGTATTTTTCCGGATCAAGTCCGAAGTTGCGGACGACATTAGGGTGCACTTGACCCGCTCCCGAAAGCTCCAGCCATTTACCGCGATTCGGACCATCGCTGAACTGCATATCAATCTCCGCCGACGGTTCGGTAAACGGAAAGAAGGAGGGGCGAAAACGCACCAGCAAGTCGTCACTTTCGAAGAAGGCACGGAGGAACTGGGTATAGACGCCCTTCAGGTCTGCAAAGCTGATGTTCTCGCCAATCCACAGCCCTTCCAGTTGATGGAACATCGGCGAGTGGGTTGCGTCGCTATCCACCCGATAAGTACGGCCAATCGCGATGACTCTTATGGGCGGCTCATGCGTCCGCGCATAGCGTACCTGCATGGGGCTCGTATGCGTGCGCAAAAGCAATTTTTCGCCTGGTGACCCTTCGAGGTAGAAGGTGTCGTGCATGGAACGGGCCGGATGGTCTTCGGGCTGATTCAGGGCGGTAAAGTTGTACCAATCCGTTTCCATCTCAGGCCCATCTACCACATCGAATCCGATGGATCGGAAGATGGCTTCGATACGTTGGGCACTGCGCATCAGGGGATGGACGCCGCCTTGGGCACGACCGCGACCCGGCAGGGTGACGTCCAATGCCTCCTCGCTCAGTCGTGCCTCCAACGCCCGCACGGCGATGACTTCGCGTTGTGCATTGACGAGCGCTTCGATGGCTTGCTTGATCTGGTTGATACGTGCGCCCGCCGCAGGACGCTCGTCCGCCGGTAGCTTGCCAAGCTGTTTGAGTTGCTCGCTCAGTGCTCCTTGTTTGCCCAGATAGCGAGCCTTGGCTTGCTCGAGATCAGCGGGATTGCTGATGGCTTTGAGGGTAGCCACCGCTTCGTCCAGGACGGCGTCGAGGTTCATGGATAGGAGTCAGTTTCGAGGCGAGATATCAACGCAGATAGCAAAGAACGCTGTCCTGGCAAATAACCGAACGTGATCGGGCGCCAGCCAAAAAAAAGGAGGCCCGCATCAGGCCCCCTCTCTTCTTTGCACCAATTAGGCTGCGAGGCCGGCCTTAGCCTGTTCAACAATGCGCGCAAAGGCGGGCTTGTCGAATACGGCGATGTCGGCGAGCACCTTACGGTCTACCTCCACGGCCGCTTTCTTAAGTCCATTCATGAACGTGCTGTAGGTCAATCCGGCGGCACGGGCAGCGGCGTTAATGCGAGCAATCCACAACGCGCGAAACTGGCGCTTGCGCTGTCGACGGTCGCGGTAGGCATACTGCCCCGCCTTCATCACCGCTTCCTTGGCGATCCGATAGACGTTCTTGCGGCGGCCGCGATAGCCTGTGGCTTGGTCGAGGACTTTCTTGTGGCGGGCGCGTGCCGTTACGCCTCTTTTAACGCGTGGCATCGTGCACCTCCGCTATGCGTAAGGCAACATCGCACGAACCGACGCGATGTTGGTGTCATGAATTTCGGCCGTACCACGCAGTTGACGCTTATTCTTCGTGGTCTTCTTGGTCAGGATGTGGCGCTTGAACGCCATGGAGCGTTTGATGCTTCCGCTGCCGCGCACCTTGAAGCGCTTGGCGGCGCCGCTCTTGGTCTTCATCTTGGGCATTGCGATTCCTTTCGGTCTTTGAATCCGCGTCGGGTGGCTCAGCAGCTGAGCACTTATGGGACCCGAACACGCCTTGTGCGGCCGCCTTCCTGCCCGGGCGGGCCGCCTGCTAAAGACTAAATCTTCTTCCTCGGCGTCAACACCATGATCATCTGACGCCCTTCCATCTTCGGAAACTGCTCCACGGCTCCGTGCTCGGCCAGGTCCGCTTCAACCCGCTTCAGCAAGGCCACGCCCAGTTCCTGGTGGCTCATCTCGCGACCACGAAATCGCAACGTCACCTTAGCCTTATCTCCTTCGGTCAAGAAACGAGTCAGATTGCGTAGCTTCACCTGATAGTCGCCTTCATCCGTGCCCGGCCGAAATTTGACTTCCTTAACCTGTATCTGCTTCTGCTTGAGCTTTGCCTCGTGCTGTTTTTTGCTTTCGCGGTACTTGAACTTGCCATAATCCATTAACCGGCACACCGGTGGCTTCGCCGTTGGCGCTATTTCCACCAAGTCGACTTCTGCCTCCTCCGCCATGGCTATGGCCGCGCTCAAACTCACGATACCGAGTTGCTCTCCCTCGGTGCCCACCAGACGAACTTCAGCGGCATTGATTTCTCCGTTAAGCCGCAGTTCCTTGTTATCAGCTATCGCTCAGACTCCAAATTAGTAAAAATTAAGCCGCGCCATCCCGCGCCTCTGCCTCTTGCTTGAGACGCGCGATAAGCGCGTCCAAAGGCATCTGGCCTAGGTCTTCACCTTTACGGGTACGCACGGCGACCATACGCGCTGCGACTTCCTTGTCACCACAGATGACTTGGTAGGGCAGCTTCTGCAGACTATGTTCTCGAATTTTATAGGTTATTTTCTCATTTCTCAAGTCGGCGAGCGCCCGGATACCAGCTTTCTGCAATTCGGCAGTCACATTCCCCACGTAGTCCGCCTGGTGTTCGGAGATGTTGATCACCACCACCTGCTGCGGTGCCAGCCAAAGCGGCATGGCGCCGGCGTGATTTTCGATCAGGATGCCGATGAACCGCTCGAGCGATCCCAGCACCGCCCGATGCAGCATCACGGGGACCTTGCGTGCGTTGTCTTCGGCGATGTATCCCGCACCCAGGCGCGCCGGCAGCGCAAAGTCGATTTGCAGCGTGCCGCACTGCCAGACGCGACCGATGGAATCCTTGAGAGAAAACTCGATCTTTGGCCCGTAGAAAGTGCCCTCCCCCGGATTCTCTTCCCACGCAAGACCCTCGCCATCCAGCGATGTAATCAGCGCCGCTTCGGCGCGATCCCACACTTCATCCGATCCGATGCGCTTCTCGGGACGAGTGGCAAGCCTGATCAGAATTTGGTGGAAGCCAAAGTCCTTGTACACCTTGCGCAGCAGGTCGATGAACGCCTTCGATTCACTCTGGATCTGCTCTTCCGTGCAGAAGATGTGCGCATCGTCCTGCACGAATCCACGCACCCGCATGATGCCGTGCAAGGCACCGGAAGACTCGTTGCGATGGCACGCGCCGAATTCGGCCAAGCGCAGCGGCAGATCGCGGTAGCTCTTGAGGCCCTGGTTGAATATTTGTACGTGCCCAGGACAGTTCATCGGCTTCACGGCGTAGTCGCGCTTTTCCGACTCGGTGGTGAACATGTTCTCGCGGTAGTTCTCCCAATGACCGGACTTCTCCCAGAGCACGCGATCCATGATCATCGGCGTGCGCACCTCCTGATAGCCGTGTTCTGCGAGAACCTTGCGCATGTATTGCTCGATCTGCTGCCAGATGATCCAGCCCTTCGGGTGCCAGAACACCATGCCCGGGGCTTCATCTTGCAGATGGAAAAGATCGAGTTGCTTGCCGAGTTTGCGATGGTCGCGCTTTTCCGCCTCTTCGAGCATGTGCAGATAGGCTTCCTGCTCCTCCTTTTTCGCCCAGGCGGTGCCGTAGATCCGCTGCAGCATTTCGTTGTTCGCGTCTCCACGCCAATAGGCGCCCGCCACTTTCATCAGCTTGAACACTTTGAGCTTGCCCGTGGACGGCACGTGCGGACCGCGGCACAGATCAACGAAATCGCCTTCGCGATAAAGGCCGATCTCCTGGTCGGCTGGAATGGACGCGATGATTTCTGCCTTGTAGGTCTCGCCGATAGACTCGAAGAACTTCACTGCGTCGTCGCGCCGCCACACTTCGCGTGTGATAGGAATGTCTCGCTTGGCAAGCTCTGCCATGCGTTTCTCGATCGCCGCTAAATCTTCGGGTGTAAACGGACGCTTATACGAGAAGTCGTAGTAGAAGCCGTCGTCGATCACCGGGCCGATCGTTACTTGCGCTTCGGGAAACAGTTCCTTAACAGCGTAGGCGAGCAGGTGGGCCGTCGAGTGGCGAATGACCTCGAGCCCGTCAGGATCTTTGTCGGTGACAATTGCGAGTTTGACGTCGTGCTCAATGCGGGTGGACGTATCCACGAGCTTGCCGTCGACCTTCCCGGCAAGGGCGGCCTTGCCGAGCCCCGGGCCGATGCTGGACGCCACTTCGGCAACCGTAACCGGATGATCAAACTGTCGCTTCGAACCGTCTGGCAATTGGATGGAGATCATGTGTTCCTCACTACAGTTCCAGGGAAAGAAAAAGCGCGGTCGAGCCGCGCTTTTTCTTTTCCAAAGCAGCTCGGCCTAGCGTCGTATCGCAAAAAAAGTAGTTCGCGGTGTCATAACCAGGGTGCCTTTCTAAGCTCTTACCAAGGGAGTTGTTGTCACTTCGAGCTCGCGGAAACTGCCCTCCGCCAGTGCTCACCAAGACTTGGCGGAATTGTCGCACAATCGGCCTCGGCGCGGCAAGAAGCAAGCTGCGCAGTGCCTAGCGTATCTCGAAACCTAGACACCGGTTCACAGCCCTTCCGGGATACTCATCGATAGGCAAGCCAGGTCTTTGGCTCACAGAAACCCCTCGGCCTCAGCGCGGCGATGGCCGCGCCGTTTCAACTAAACCGCACATACTCGCAGTTGATCGGCTGGTTGTTGATTCCCGTCGTCGGCGGGGCGATCCAGTTAGCGAATTTGCCCGGCTCGACGACGCTTCCCATAAGAGAATGCACAAAAGCGCGATCCTCGGCGCTCGGCAGCCAGCCGGCAACGCTCGAGTTCCATTCCGCCTGATTGATTACCCGGCCATCGGGCGCAATATTCAGACCCGCCAGGCTGCCGATGCGCCGGTTAAATGCCTTGTGCGGTATGAATAGCCGCGCATCTACACCCAGCTTCTGCATGAGCTTGTTCCACCGGCCCACCCCTGCCAAAGAGTCTTTGATGAAGTCATCGCGCAGCCTTTCGTTGAGCGCGTTGAGCGCAGGCGCCTGGCGCGTAACGAGCTTACCTTCGTTCACCTCCAACACCGGGTAAGTTTGGTCTTTGAGCAGGTGATCGTGATCGAGCTTAGATTCCAAAAAGCGACCCTTTAGGCCAGTGCTGTAAAACGTCGCCGCGTTGGAGGAGACGTCCGCGCCGAACAAATCGATGGTGACGCTAAAGTGAAAGTTGATGTAGCGCTGTAGCGTTGCCAAATCGATTACACCGAGGCTGCGGATCTTTGCGGCCTCCGTGGTCTTGTGCTGCGTCATCACTTCGCAGGTACGCTGGATCACTCGCCTTATCCCGGCTTCGCCGACGAACATGTGATGCGCCTCTTCCGTGAGCATGAACCTCGTCGTGCGCGCGAGCGGATCGAATGCAGATTCGGCAAGTGCACATAGCTGGAACTTGCCATCGCGGTCAGTAAAGTGGGTGAACATGAAAAACGCTAGCCAATCCGGTGTCCTCTCATTAAAGGCGCCGAGAATGCGCGGGTTGTCCTGGTCACCGGAGCGACGCTCCAGCAAAGCCTCGGCTTCCTCGCGGCCATCGCGGCCGAAGTAGCGGTGCAGCAAGTAGACCATCGCCCACAGGTGCCGACCTTCTTCCACATTGATTTGAAACAGGTTGCGCAGGTCATACAGCGACGGTGCCGTGAGACCGAGGTGGCGCTGTTGTTCTACCGACGCAGGCTCGGTATCACCTTGCGTCACAATAATGCGCCGCAGGTTGGCCCGATACTCGCCCGGGACCTCTTGCCAAACAGGCTCACCCCTGTGGTCGCCGAAGGTGATTTTCGTATCGGATAAAGGCGGGGTCATGAAGATGCCCCAACGATAGTCGGGCATCTTCACGTAGCCGAAATTCGCCCATCCCGCCGTATCAACGCTTATCGCCGTGCGCAGATAGACGTCGTAGCTCTGCGAACCTTCCGGTCCCATCTCTGTCCACCAATGCAAGAATTCGGGTTGCCAGTGCTGCAGGGCACGCTGAAGCGCCCGGTCGCCTGCGAGATCGACATTGTTGGGAATCTTCTCGCTGTAGTTGATGCTCAATCCGTTCTCCCGAATGCACCCGGATGGTTGAGGTTCGTTGAACCCAATACCCTACACCCGCTCCCAATTGAATTTCGCTTTGGTCCCCGACCCGAATACTTTCAAGGCGCCCGCTTCACCGACCGCATTCGGCCGACTGAATATCCAATTCTGCCAGGCTGACAGGCGCCCAAAAATGCGCGTCTCCATGGTTTCGACACCGCCGAAGCGCAAGCTCGCTTCCATCCCCGTCAGCGCGTCGGGCGACAGGCTGGCACGCTCCTCCAAAGCAATGCGTATCTCATCGTTCCAGTCCAATTCATCGGGGGCCGCCGTAATAAGACCCAGTCGCAGCGCCGCTTCGGCGTCGAGCTTGCACCCTAGCTTTTCCCGTACTTTGAGGACCGCTTCGGACTCACCGCAGAAACGCGACTCGATTCGGGTGAGGTGATTGACGGTGGGCAAGGCGCCGAAATTCAGCGCCGACAATATGATCATCGGTGCTGCACCTTTGTCCCCTGTCTGCAGCATATAACTGCGGTCGGCGGCCAGCGCCAGTTCCAGCAACGTACCCGCGAAACAAGAGCCCGGCTCGATGAGCGCAAACAGCGTTCGCGAAGAAACCTCCAAGCGCCCCAGCGTTCGGCGCAGCATGCCGATCACTTCGCGGACGAACCAGTTGTCCGCGTGTTTTTCGACGCTTGCGTCCACTGCCAAAGCCAGGTCCGCATTGCCGCGCGTTTTGAGCAGCCAGGTGCCGATCTCCAAGTTATTGGTGCGTAACATCAGGATGACGTCGTCGAGTTCGCGTGCCACCTGAAGCGGCCACCAGGACGCGCCAAGCGCGAGGATCTCTGATAGATGCTGGGGTTGCGCTGCGCTCGGCGCGGCCACGGTGATGGTGGCACGGCGCGCTTTGCGATCGAGCTGCGCATCGACAAACTCGTAGTGGTAACCGGCCGCGTCGGTGCTACGTTCAAGCGGTGTCAACGCCACACCTTCGGCAGTATTCGGCCGGTCGCTCTGCGCCGCCAGTTCCAGTGCCCGGCGCTTAATGTAATCGGCGAATTGTTGTGGTTTGACCACTTCGTCGACCAAGCGCCATTCCTTCGCACGAACCCCGCGCACTCCTTCCGCCGTAGTACAGAATAGGTCGGCGAGGTCGCGGCGGACTCTGCGCTTGTCGGTGATGCGAGTGAGTCCACCGGTCCCGGGCAGCACGCCGAGCAACGCGACCTCCGGAAGACTGACCGCAGAGGAGCGATCGTCGATCAGGACGATTTCATCGCAGGCAAGCGCCAACTCATATCCGCCCCCGGCAGTGGTGCCGTTGCAGGCCGCGATGAACTTGAGCCCTGAGTGCCTGCCCGAGTCCTCGATGCCGTTGCGCGTCTCGTTGGTGAACTTGCAGAAGTTGACTTTCCATGCGTGACTCGATAAGCCCAGCATGAAGATATTCGCACCGGAGCAGAAGACGCGCTCCTTCGCGCTGGTCAGGACGACGCTGCGAACTTCGGGATGCTCGAAGCGGATCCGCTGCAGAGCGTCATGGAGTTCCATATCGACACCCAGATCGTAGGAATTCAGCTTGAGCTTGTAACCCGGCTGCAGGCCCTGCTCCTCGTCGACATCCAGGGCAAGGGTGGCCACCGGACCGGCGAAGAAAAGCCGCCAATGCACGTACCGATCCGGTTGCGTCCGATAGTCGATCAGTTGCGGCGCTTCGACTGTGGTAACGGCATCACCCATTGCTTCCTCACGCTGGAAAGGTTCATCTCACCCGCTAACGGCCTCGCGCAGCTTGATCAGGCTGTCCGCCGGTGTTTGATTCGAGGTGTCGATGATGGCATCCGCTTTGCCATAGAGGGGCTCTCGGGCACGCAGAATGCGGCGCAGATCCTCCATCGCCTCCTCGTTATCCTTCATGGGACGCAAATCGCCCTGCGCCGCGACGCGCGCCATGTGCTCCTCGGGAGCGGCCTTGAGCCAGACGGTGAAGCACCTGGAGCGCAGCAGATCGTAGGTTTCCGGTTCAGAAACGATTCCGCCGCTCACCGGGATGATCGCGTGCTCATAGCTTTCGATTATGCGCTCCAGGCAGCGCCGCTCGATGCGCCGGTATCCGCTCTGCCCGTACAGCATGAACACCTCGCTCAAGCTGATGCCTGCCTCGCGTTCGATCTCCTTGTCCAGTTCGACAAAGGCGAGCTGCAGGTCCTTGGCCAGCATGTTCCCGAGCGTAGACTTTCCGGCGCCGCGCAATCCGATCAGCGCGATGCGCTTCTTGCGCCCGGCCTCTTCCGATCCGAAATCACGCATTAGGCGCAAGATCACATCTTCCAGCCTGTTCCTTGGCAACTGTTCCAGAAACTTGCGAATCAAGCGGCGCTCGACCGAGCCGTCGCCGTCGCCCAATAAATCCGCTAGCGGCACGCCGAGCGCTTCGGCAATACGCTTGAGCAAAATAATGGATACGTTGCCGTCGCCGGTCTCGAGCTGTGCCAAATAACGCTCGGATACGTCGGCGTCGCGGGCCAGGATCTTGCGCGCCACGCCGCGTCTCTCCCGCACTTCACGTACCCGCTTGCCGAGCACCGACAAGAATTCGCCATCCGCATCACCACTCTCCTCCGATCGAGGCACGCGCTTCGGAACTTCGAACGGGGTCGATGAGCTCACTTCAATCTCCGAACCGGATTGGCCAACGGCTGTGTGTGGATATACCATGAGAGGCACTATAATGCACTAACGCTTGATATCCAATCTCGTTCTAGAAAACACATTAAGTTTCTCTATTGACTGTTATATTATATAACTCAATTAATTATATTACTATTCTCGAAACAAGATAAGCATTTTGACCGGCTCGCGTATTTCAGCATTATAATTCAGTGCAGCCTTGGCGGCAAAAACGATGGGGCGCCGTGAAGGTGCAGTCGGGCCGGTCCACCCGCAGGGCGAGCGCGCGCAGTCCGCAGCCGACCCCGCTATCCATCTGTTACCCACGGGGCCCTACCGCCTCACATTGCGCCACAAGAAATGCCAGGAGACATCTCAATGCCAGGACTCAGCGCTGCAGACCACACGACAAGTCCACCGAAAATCGACATTCCGCACGACTACAACGCGGCCCATGATCTCATTGAGCGCAATCTCCAAGCCGGGCGGGGCGACAAGGTGGCGTTCATCGATGATCGGGGAACGTATACCTACTCGGAGGTCGCCACCCGTTCATCGGCATTTGCCAGCGTCTTGGGTGATCTCGGTCTCAAGATCGAGCAACGCATCTTGTTGTGCCTGCACGATACGATCGATTTTCCCACCGTCTTTCTCGGGGCGATCAGAGCGGGCGTGGTGCCGATTCCGGTCAATACGCTGCTCCCACAGGCCGACTACGAGTACATGCTTTCAGACAGCCGGGCGCGCGTTGCCGTAGTCTCCGCTGCGTTGTTGCCGCTGTTTCAACCGCTACTCGGCAAGGTCCCATTCCTCGAAAGGATTGTCGTTTCAGGAGGCTCCGATTCGGCGGCCGGCGATTCATTAACGGCTCTTTTGGCCAACGCACCCGCGGCCTCGCAGGTCGCCGCCACGACGTCGGACGATGTGTGCTTTTGGCTTTACTCGTCCGGGTCGACTGGTTCTCCGAAAGGGACTTTGCATGTGCATTCGAGTCTTATCCAGACCGCCGAGTTATACGCCCGCCCCATCTTAGGCATCCACGAGAGCGACGTCGTGTTCTCGGCGGCAAAACTATTTTTCGCCTACGGTTTAGGCAATGCCCTGACTTTTCCCTTCTCCGTGGGCGCAACCGCCGTGTTGATGGCCGAGCGGCCGACTCCGGCAGCCATCTTCAGCCGCTTGCGTAAGCATCGACCGACCATCTTCTATGCTGTACCTACCCTCTATGCCACGCTGCTCGCGAGCAGCGAACTGCCTGCCGCCAAGGAACTGAACCTACGCCGCTGCACTTCGGCGGGCGAACCGCTACCGGAAGAAATCGGCAAGCGCTGGACGGCGCATTTTGGCGTCGACATTCTCGACGGCATCGGTTCCACGGAGATGCTGCATATCTTTCTCTCCAACCGGCCCGATGACCTCCAATATGGCACGACAGGAAAGCCCGTCCCGGGCTACGAGGTGCGTCTGGTCGATGAGAAAGGACAATTGGTCAAACAAGGACAAACGGGAGAACTGCAAATAGCCGGACCCACTAGCGCCATTCAGTACTGGAACAACCGCAGCCGCACTGGCGACACTTTCCAGGGGAAATGGACACGCAGCGGTGATAAATATACTTTGCGCGAGGACGGTTACTACGTCTATGCCGGACGCAGCGATGACATGTTGAAGGTGAGCGGCCTGTATGTCTCTCCGACCGAGGTGGAAGCGGCGTTGATCTCCCACGAGGCCGTGTTGGAAGCGGCAATCGTCGCCAAGGAAGATGAAGAAAAGCTGGTGAAGCCGCTGGCCTTTGTCGTGTTGAGGCCGGGTCGTACCGCCTCGCCGCAACTCGCCGAAGAATTGAAACAGCATGTAAAGTCGCGTCTCGCTCCTTATAAATACCCGCGTTGGATTGAATTCATCGCAGAATTGCCGAAGACCGCCACGGGGAAGATCCAGCGCTTTAAGCTACGTGCGAAGGTGTCAGGTTCCAGAACTGGCTAGCACGGCACAACAACAATAACCTTCAGCAGCGGAGAAAAATGCAGAAGCACCCGGACTCTGCAATCAGCGCCCGCTTGATCCGCGCCTGCAGTCGCTATGGCGATCACAGTGTCCGCGCCATTGTTTCCCGTGCTATGGCGCATCATCTTGGAAATGCGCGCCTGCGGCATCGTCAATAAAAACCAGGCGGCGATTAGGGCGATCGCCGAACGCAAGCTGATCCAGTTCGAGGATCGTATCGTCCTTTCAGGCTGCGATCGATTGCACTCCCAGCCGGATATTTCGCATCCACACCGGGGTGTCTGAATGAGCTTCCTTCAAGTGCAAAAGCGACGCATCGAGTACGAATTCATCCACGTCGCCTCGGCCGATGCACCGATCATCGTTTTTCTGCACGAGGGCCTGGGTTCGGTATCGATGTGGAAAGACTTTCCCAGTCAAGTGGCGCATGCGACGGGCTGCAATGCGCTGGTCTATTCGCGTTACGGCTACGGGCAATCCGATCCCCTGCAGGGGCCGCGCCGAGCGGACTTCATGCACGAAGAGGCGCTCAGGGCGCTGCCTGAGCTTCTCGACCAGCTTGGCGTGGAGATGCCGATAATGTTTGGCCACAGCGATGGCGGCTCTATTGCGCTGATTCACGCCGCTGCTGCGCAGAGGCAAGTCGCCGGGGTCATCGTAATGGCACCGCACGTCATGGTGGAAAACGTAGCGATCACCAGCATCCAGGCGGCCCAGCGCGCTTACGAGACCACCGACTTGCGCGTCAAGCTGAGCCGCCATCATGCCGACCCCGACTCAGCGTTCCGGGGATGGAACGATATCTGGCTGCACGCGGACTTTCGCCACTGGAACATCGAGGCGTTGCTGCCGAGCATCACTTGTCCTGTGCTAGCGATCCAGGGCGAAGATGACGAATACGGAACCATGGAGCAGATCGAGCAGATCGCCCGCCTTGCCCGAGATGTCGATTTATTGAAGCTCACCGATTGCCGTCACTCGCCCCATCGCGACCAGCCCAAGGCCGTGGTCGAGGCAACGACGCGATTTATCGACCGGCTCCGGGATGTCTCGCGAGCCGGTAGCCCGCCATAAAAGATGATGCCAGGCACATCGTTTAGAAGTCGCAACACGACTGCTGGTGCGCCGAATGGGTAGCGGATGACGCATTTTGAACCTGTAGCTTTACGGCACTGCACTGGGCGATTCAACAGGCTGCGGCGCGATGTAAATCGTGATCACTCTGCTGCCCAGCAAGGTCGTCGAACCCGTGCGCCGATTATTTCCCGTATCGCTGTATTCGAAGCTGTATATGCGCCGCAATTGCAGCTGACCGCCATTTTCACGAACCGGCCAAAGCGATTCAATCGCGACCGTATCGTCCAGAAATAGCAGCCCCGCGGCCAAACAGGCCCCCCGACTTGCAGCGATAGCTGCCTCGCGGGCGGTGAGGCTATTCCACGCAAACCAGGCCACTGCCGCCAGGACGAGCAATACGACGAGTTCCGTCATTGGCCTGGTCTGCCACCAGGCAAAGCACATTGGGCCGTCGGCCGATCACCGATTCGCATCATCCTCGTCTCATCGGGGCTTGTCCTGACAGAGAGATACCAGGGGGCGCTTGGCCAACGGAACAGTGATAGGCGAGGCACGTGGCGCAGAGTTACAAATTGGACCGCACGACGATTCAAATGTGACGCGGTGTGTTAACCACGCTCAGCTTTTGCCGCTACGGCGCCCACATGCCCCACGCTTTCAGCACCGCAATAACAACAGGTCGACGCGAAAAAACACCTTCCCTAACCGATGGTTGTTGATGTCCCCGTGTGCGTGGTCGAGGTTTTTCGAAACACCTCCGAACCGCGACATGGCGCTTCCGTGATTTTGGCACGCTCTCTGCGTACGCGGACTTACTTTTAGTATAGCCGCTTCTGCCGACAGCCCGCCGCAGGGACGGGACTGACCCATTCTGGTTTCAGGACAAGGACGTCACTTCTGTCGCCATAAAGCGGCACTTATTGAATCAGATGGTTCACAAGTCATCCCTAGATTATTGTATCTATTTACTATTACAAAACGGCCTGACTATTGCTTATCTGTGACGGTTCGCACATAAACCAAGTTCAAACAACCGGAGCGTGCGTCATGTCCTTTCCCCTCCCCAACCGTTTGACTGCATGGAGCACGCAGGCCGGCGCTGCTTTACTCTTTACGATTCTCCTGCTCTTTACCCCTCAGGCGTTCGCGGGACAGACGACCCTCGCCTGGGATGCCAACACCGACCCGGCCGTGGCGGGCTATATGGTTTACTACGGCGAAGCGAGCAGAATCTATCCTTCGAAGGTCGATGTAGGTAACCGAACGACCGAGGCGCTGACTGGACTGTTCGAAGGGAAGACCTACTACTACGCGGTTACCGCCTACGATTCGGCGCGCAGCGAAAGCGGCTTTTCCAATGAGGCGAGCGCGACCGCACCCTTCAACAACCCCAACGCTACCTTTGGCGCAAACACCACGTCCGCCAGCGCGCCGGCCACCATCAACTTCACCAGCACCTCGACCGGAACGATCACTTCCTATTCCTGGAGTTTCGGCGATGGCGGCGCCAGCACTGCGCAAAATCCGTCCCACCTCTACACGATGCCGAATAGCTATTCGGTCACCCTTACGGTAACCGGGCCGGGTGGCTCAAATACGCTGGCAAAAAACAATTACATCACAATTTCGCCCTCTGCTCCGACGACTCCGCCGCCACCGGTCGCCGCATTCTCTGCCGACCAGACCAGCGGGACAGTCCCTTTAACGGTGGCTTTCACCAGCAATTCGACCGGCAGCATCACTTCCTACGCCTGGACCTTTGGCGATGGACAGACGAGCACGGCGCAGAATCCGTCGCATACCTATTCCAGCGCCGGGAACTACTCCGTGAGCCTTAATGTGACAGGGCCGGGTGGCAATCAAACGCAGACAAAATCGAGCTACATCACCGTTTCCGCGGCCAACCCGGATCCGCCGCCACCGCCGGCGCCGGTTGTCGCCTTCACCGCGAGCAAGCTGGCGGGAAATGCGCCTTTGGCAGTGAACTTCACCAGCACCTCGACCGGAACCATCAATTCCTACGTCTGGAACTTCGGCGATGGAACGAGCAGCAGCGCCCAGAATCCGACCCACACCTATTCGCCGCCTGGAACGTATAGCGTATCGCTCACGGTGAACGCCTCGAGCGTCCCGGTTACTCTCACGAAGTCCAACTACATTGTGGTTTCGCCCAAGCCGCCGGCAGCGCCACCGCCGCCACCCACGCCGCCCGCGGCAAACTTCTCCGCCAACCGAACCTCAGGAGCCGCTCCGTTGTCGGTGACCTTCAGCAGTGCCGCATCGACCGGAACCATTGCCTCTTATGCGTGGAATTTTGGTGATGGCACGCAGAGCACTGCGCAGAATCCCGCTCACTCTTACAGCCAGTCGGGAACCTACTCGGTGAGCCTCACCGTGAGCAACGCCGGGGGCTCAAACATGACAACCAAGGCCAGCTACATCACCGTTGGCAGCCCGCCGGCAGCCACTCCGCCAGCGGCACCCGATGCGCAGTTCACGGCCAACACCACGTCCGGCGTTGCAGCCTTGAGCGTCGACTTCACCAGCACCTCAACTGGAGCAATCGATTCCTACTTCTGGGAATTCGGCGACGGCACGACGAGCACGGAACAGAATCCAACCCATTCGTACGCGGCTGCGGGCACCTATTCGGTGAGTCTCTCCGTCACCGGGCCGGGCGGCAGCAACTCGCAGGCGAAGGCAAACTTCATCACTGCCGATGCGCCGACTCCAGCCGGTCCTCAGGCCACTCCGTCGAGTTTGGCGAGCGGCGATGCGAGCGGTGGCGGTGGAGGGGGTTGTACAATCGGGACTACCCAGCAATTCGATCCGCTACTGCCGTTCATGCTGTTGGCGGCCGGAGGCTACTTCGTGTCGCGCAAGCGCCGGGTGCCGATCGGTAACGGCGCTTAGCTGCTCCGGCACTGGTCATGCGCCGGATCGATTACGATCAGTTCGGCCCATGAGATAGAACTCTTCGTTGGGCCGCATCGCGATGAGGTTCGCCATGCGGTTGGAGAGTGCAAAAAAGGCCGCAATGGCGCCGATGTCCCAACAGTTCTCCGGCGAGAAGCCCGCCTGCCTCATACGCTCAAAGTCGGCGTCTTCAATCGCCTGGGAATTCTGCGCAACCTTCAAGGCGAAGTCCAACAGCGCACGTTCGCGCGCCGTCAGATCAGCCTTGCGGTAGTTGATCGCTAGCTGGTCGGCAAGCAGCGGATTCTTCGCGTAGACGCGCAGGATCGCACCGTGGGCGATGACGCAGTATGGGCAACCGTTTGTTGCGCTGGTCGCGACCACGATCATTTCCCGCTCCGCCTTGCTCAAAGCTCCGTCCTTGAGCATGAGCGCGTCATGGTAGGCGAAGAAGGCACGGAACTCTTCGGGACGGTGCGCCAGCGTGAGGAAAACGTTGGGAACAAACCCCGCCTTCTCCTGCACCTGCAGTATTCGATTGCGAATGTCCTCAGGCAATTTCTGCAGCTTGGGGACGGGATAGCGGCTGATCCGCCTGGACTTCTGGCGCACTGCTTTGGTCATTTGAGACCCGGCAGCAGAACGACGATGCCGCTCGCAAAGATTTCCACCGCCAGTGCCGCGAGAACAATGCCCATCAGGCGCACCGCGATATTGATACCGGTCTTGCCGAGCAATCTCGCGACCGGCGTCGCGGCCCGCAGGGCAAGCCAGGTGGCGCCTCCGACGATGAAGCAACCGGCGATGATTAGCGCCAGATGTGCCACACCCCGCGCTTCCGCGGCGTAAATAATAACGGCCGATATGGCGCCGGGGCCGGCCAGGAGTGGAATCGCCAGCGGCACCACGGCAATCTGCTCCTTATCCACCGCTTCCTGTTCCTCTTCCGGCGTCTGCTTGTCGCGTACCTGTCTCGCCTGGACCATGGAGAGCGCCATCAGCATGATCAGGATCGCCCCGCCGACCTTGAACGAGGCGATAGTGATCCCAAAGAACCGCAGCAGCGATTCGCCGATCACGGCCGACACCGCCAACACCGTAGTGACTGCAATGCTCGCCACACAAGCGATGCGCTTGCGCTCGGTTTCGGACAGGTTGCCGGCCATCACCACGAAGGGTGGAATCGCGGCGAGCGGGTCGACAATGACCAGCAGGGCAATGAGAATCTTGAAGTAATCAGCCCAGGCTAACACGCGACTTTCAGGCCTCGATGCCGACCGAAAGGCCCCTCATTGCCCGCGAACGGGCCCGCTCAGCGTCAGCCATTCGCCTGCGTCGGCAGATCGTCCTCTTGCTGCAAGAGGTATTTGAGCAGTCCGTTCGCTGCATCTTCAACCAAGTCGAGCACATGATCAAACCCCTGTGGACCACCGTAGTATGGGTCAGGCACCTCTCGCTCGACGAACCGTTCACCGAACTCGAGAAACAGGCGCAGTTTGGAGGTGTGCTGCAACGGGCAAATAGAACGCAGATGCGCCAGGTTGGCGCGGTCCATGGCGAGGATGTAATCGAAACGCTCGAAGTCTTCCCCGCTCACTTGGCGCGCTTGTTGGCCGCTCAAGTCGTACCCTCGTTTTGCCGCCGCCGCGGCGGAGCGCCGGTCGGGCGCTTCGCCAATGTGATAGCCGTGAGTTCCAGCCGAATCAATCAGAATCTGCTCCTGCAATCCAGACTCTTCCACTCTTTGCCGGAATGCGCCTTCGGCAGTCGGGGAGCGGCAGATGTTGCCGGTGCACACAAATAAGACCGAGGTCTTGTCCATACACTCTCTGCTAACAATTAGAGGCTAGAACGCCGCAACAACTCGCTCCTCGATTTGCGTCGAACCAGCCACCTGGCTTGACGGCGCCAATGCCTCGATTCATTGGCCGGTCCCCCGGTTCGATGATCGTGCCTGCAATTGTCGCACGATATGAAGAGTTTTAACTCGAGGACCGGGATGTTGGCGAATCGGCGAGGAGCGAAGCGGCAACCACCTTGACGATCCCTTACGACTGTAAGAGCGGCTAGCACCCCTTATAGCGTTCAATGCACACACGCAGAACCTCATCCCCCTCACGGCACCACCAATCGCACTTGGAGAAGATTTCTACTTCGCTGAAGCCGGCATAGCCGGCCGCTTCCATCCAGCCGCGAATGCGCGAGATATCGATCACTCCGTCGCCCATCATGCCGCGATCGAGCAGAAGATCGCGGGTCGGAACCAGCCAGTCGCAGATGTGAAAAGCAAGTAGGCGGGACTTGCCGGCGCGGCGAATCTCCGCTTCCAGACAAGGATCCCACCAAACGTGATAGACATCCACGGCGATGCCTAGTCCGTCTCCGAGGTCATCGCAGAGATCATTGGCCTGAGCCATGGTGTTGATGCAGGCGCGGTCGGCGGCATACATCGGGTGCAAGGGCTCGATCGCTAGCGGCATGCCCGCGGGACGGGAGTACTCGAGCAACTCTGCGACGCCGTCGCGCACTTGGCGGCGCGCGCCGGCGAGGTCTTTCGATCCGGGAGGCAGCCCGCCGACCACCAGCACCAGGCAGCGCGCGCCGAGGGTCAGCGCCTCGTCCACCGCGCGTCTGTTGTCGTCTCGCGCAACCAACCGGCAGCGCGCATCTGCCGCCGGGAACATGCCGCCCCGACAATGCCCGGTCACGCTCAACCCGTGCGCGCGAATGCGCCGCGCGCTCTCCTGCAAACCCAGTTCCGCCACTTGATCTCGCCAGGGCGAAATGCCCCGAATGCCATGGCGGGCACAGGCATCGATGATCTGGTCCAGCTTCCATTGCTGCCTGACGGTCGCTGTATTGAGCGACAGCCGCGCCGCGTCGGGACAGCTCATGCGAGGACGCCGTAGACCGCGAGAAGGCTGCGCATTCGTCCGACAGCAAGATCGGGCTTCAGCAGCAGCCCGGCCCGGTCGGCCAGGCGGAACAGCTCGCAGTAATGCGCCAGGCTGCGCGCGCTCTGCTGCCCGTTCACCATGACGAAATGATCTTGATGATCATTCAGCCAGGCCATGAAGACGATACCCGATTTGTAGAAGCGGGTGGGCACGCGGAAGATGTGGCGCGACAACGCCACGGTAGGCTCGAGGATGCGGAAGAATGCCCCCTTGTCTCCTGCTGTCAGCGCCGCGAGCGCGCCCGACGCCGCAGCTGCGATCGCGTCGAAGATTCCCAAGCAACGCTTCCGAGTTGTCGCGCCCGTTGCCGGCGATCAACTCGGCATAGTTGAAGTCATCCCCTGTATAGATGCGCACCCCGGGCGGCAAGCGGCGCCGCATGCCGATCTCCTTGTCCTTGTCGAGTAACGAAATCTTGATGCCATCGACCTTCGGCGCATTGCCGGCGATGATTTGCAGGCACACGTCCATGGCCTGTTCGATATCGCAATGTCCCCAGTAGCCGGCTAGGGCGGGGTCGAAGATGTCGCCCAGCCAATGCAGGATGACCGGCTCACTCACCTGCTGCAGGATGTGTCCGTACACTTGCGCATAGTCCTCGGCCGAGCGAGCCGCCGCCGCGAGCGCCCGGCGCGCCATGAGGATGATCCGGCCACCTGCTGCTTCCACCGCGGCGACTTGGCTTTCGTAGGCGGCGGTGACCTGAGCAAGGGTGACGCTCGGCGAAGCGTCGAGTTGGTCGGTACCGACCCCGCAGCTAATGCGCGCGCCGGGAAAATCTTTGGCGAGCGCCGCGCTACGCTGGCTTAGCTCGATTGAAGTCGGCCAATCCAAGCCCCTACCACGTTGAGCCGTATCCATCGCTTCCGCGACGCCAAGCCCGAGCGAGAATAAATAGCGGCGGTACTCGAGCGTCTCGCCCCAGTCGATCGCAGCGGTCAACCACGGATCACGGTCGGCCAGCGGATCGGCGACCACATGCGCGGCGGAAAAGGCGATGCGGCTGAATTCCGGGCGAGCAGCGGGCGGGTTCCAACTGCGCGTCCCACATAAAGTGTAGGGAACGATTCTTCCATCCCCGGCAATCAGCTTAAGCTCTGGCATATTCAACCCTGCAGTGCCGGCACGTCGACCCAGCGCCGTTCCTGCCAACTGCGCAGGCCGAGTTCAACCAGTTGTACGCCCTTCGCCCCTTCGAGCAGGTTCCACTGAAAATCGCCCTCGCCCCACACGTGCCGAAGGAAGAGTTCCCACTGCACCTTGAAGGCGTTTTGATAGACTCGAGTATCGGGTACCGGCACCCAGTCGGCGTAAAAATTGTGCGTCTGGTTGACGTCGGGATTCCACAGCGGTCTCGGCGCGTTGACCCGCGCCTGAGTCCGACATTCCGTCAGCCCGGCGACCGCGGAGCCATGCGTGCCGTCGACCTGGAAGGTGAGCAGATCGTCGCGCCGCACGCGCACGCACCAGGAGCTGTTGATCTGCACGAGGGTGCCGTCGGCGAGTTCGAAGCTCGCATAGGCCGCGTCGTCGGCTGTGGCTGCGTAGGCGGCGCCGCGTTCGTCCCAGCGCTGCGCAATATGAGTGGCGCCCAGACAGGAGACGCTCTTCACCGGGCTGAACAGATTGTCGAGCACATAGCGCCAGTGGCACAGCATATCGAGGATAATGCCACCGCCATCCTCCTTGCGGTAGTTCCAGGAAGGGCGCTGCGCGGGCTGCAAGTCACCCTCGAACACCCAGTAACCGAACTCGCCGCGCACCGAGAGAATGCGCCCGAAGAAACCGGCGTCGCGCAGCATGCGCAGCTTGAGCAGACCGGGCAGCCACAGCTTGTCCTGCACCACGCCGTGTTTGATACCGGCCGCCTTGGCGGCGCGGTAGAGTTCCAGGACGTCGGCGAGCTTGGTGGCAACCGGCTTCTCGCAATACACGTGCTTGCCGGCGCCGATCGCGCGTTTGAGCAGCCCGGGGCGAATCTGGGTCGTCGCGGCGTCGAAGAACACGCTGTCGTTCGGGTCGCGAAGCGCCGCATCCACATCCGTGCTCCAGCGCTCAAGGCCGTGCGCCCGAGCGAGTGCGGCGATCTTGTCCGCGTTGCGCCCAATCAGGATCGGATCGGGCATCAGGCGCTCACCGTTGGCGAGCGCTACCCCGCCCTGCCTGCGAATTTCCATGATGGAGCGGACCAGATGTTGATTCATGCCCATACGGCCGGTCACCCCGTGCATGATGAGTCCGATACGATGTTGCGCCATGAACGACTCTCCTCTCCAGAGCTAACCCACGACAGCACTGCGACCGACCGGCAGGGGAAGCAACAATGCCCAGTCGGGCTCGGCGGCGGAGGCGAATCCGCTGCCTCCCAGCGACCGCACGCTCAGCCGCCCGGCGGAGATGCGCAGGCGGGTCGCACCGTGGCTGAATTCGTACAGGTCCGGGTGCGCGCTAAGGAAGGCTTGCTGCTCATGCGCTGGAGCGGCGGCCATCCCGTCGACGTAGTGGTGGCCGTTACGCTCCACATGGTGCAGGCCGAGCAGGTTCGCCAGGGCGAGATCCTGCTGCACCGCTACCCCCGCCTGGGTCGTCAGGTCTTCAGCGCTGAGAAAGTAGCGCGCCGCGCCATCGCGGCGGTTCCAAAAGACGCAGCGCGCCGCGTTGAGCAGGGATTTGTAGATGCCTTTGCAGCTCTTGCTCGAGACGCCCCGGTAGCCCAGCACCTTGGCGCGTGGGAAGTCATCCAGGGTGGCATCGGATTCATCGATCAACATCGGCACGGCGTCGGCAAGGTTGCGCAGCGGCTGCTCCAGACTCACGGCGCGCGGCAGCGGTTGCTCGAAGCGGATCACACTGCGTGTGAAGCGCGCTAGCGCAGGGGCTGCGCCGATCCGCTGCCAGAATGCCGCCACCGCCTCTGCGTCGGTGAACTGCTCATTGCCATCGAGAGTGACGAAATAGCGCTCGGGACGGGCATCGAGCAGGATGGCAATTTCGCTCAGGCGTTCGATGTCCGGCTGCAAATTGCCCGAGACTTTGATCTTGAAATAGCAGTTGCCATAGGCTTGGATCACTTCTTCCAGCGACTCCGGTGGACCGTCATCGATTCGCTGCCGGATGCTCGCCGCTGTCAGCGCATCGAGCAAGCCGACGGTATGGCGTACGTGCAGATGGGTTGAGGGCCGCAAGCCGCGGAGGAAGGCGGCGAAATCGAAGCCGTGCAGATCCGGAGTGAGCTCGGTCGAGGCGAGCCCGATCAGGTTCTGGCGCACCGCCTCATAGAAGGAAAGAGCCAGCGCCCGGCACGCGCCGTCGAGGAGAGCACGGTCCAGCAGCGCGGGGCCAAAACAGGCTTCCAGCGGATTCAATCCTTCGTCCGCCGCCGCAGCGAGCTGCGCGAGATAATGCCGGGTGAACAATCCGAACGGAGTCGCCGCACGCTTGTCTGCCAAATACAGTTGCCGCGCCAATTGCAGGGAACGTCTGAGCTGGTTGACATTGGTTTCGTTGCTCTGCCGAGGATTCTTGTCGAACCACTTCGGCACCATCAGCTCCGCCGCCATGCCCCAAGCCTCCGCGCCATTATCGAGCCGCACCCGGGCACGCACGAAAGCCTGTGGCGCCTCGCGCAGCGTCACCCCGCCGAAGCGGAACGGCAAGCGCAAGGGCGTGGGGCGCTCGTACAGTTCGACGCCAGTCGGAATAAGGGTGAGCGCGGGCATCGCTCAATCCGCCCCGCAATGGCCGGCGCTGGGTCGATCAGCCATCCAGCCTTCCCTTGGCGAAGAAGTGCCGGCGGATGGTTTGCGTGAGCATGACGAACGCGTGGCTGGCCATCATTTCCACCGATCGGGGTCGCGCTAGCGGAACGTCATAGACGTGGGCAATGCTGCCCGGACGCTCCGTCAGCACCACCACTCGGTCCGCCAGAAACACCGCCTCCGGGATGCTGTGGGTGATGAGCAAGACCGTCTTGCGTGTGCTCGACCAAATGCGCTGCAAATCGAGATTCATTCTTTCGCGGGTCATCGCATCGAGCGCGCCGAACGGTTCGTCCATCAAGAGAATTTGCGGATCATGCACGAGTGCCCTGCAGAGCGCGGCGCGTTGTTGCATGCCGCCGGACAACTGCCAGGGCAGCTTATGCTCGAAGCCCTTGAGATCCACCATCTCGATCAGCTCCATGGCCCTCCGGAAGTAAGGCTCGCGCGGCAGGCGGCGAATTTCAACCTGCAGCATGATGTTGTCCAGGATATCCCGCCAACCGAGCAGGACAGCGTTCTGGAATACGATGCCCACACCCTCCGGCGGCCCGACGACAACGCTGCCGTGGATGCTGAGCGTGCCCGCTGTCACCGGCAGTAAGCCTGCAGCCATTTTCAGCAAGGTGCTCTTGCCGCAGCCGCTGGGGCCGACGATGGAGACGAATTCGCCTGCCCGGACATCGAGCGTAATCGGTTGCAGCGAGACGATGGGACCATCGCGTGTTTCATAGGTCTTGCAGACCTTGTCGAGGCGCATCAGTGGATCTGCGGCGGCTGGATTGCCGCTTTCTTCGATAGCCGCGCCGCGACGCTCCGATTGCAGGTTCACTTGGGAAGGAATTCGAGCGTGTAATAGTCTTCGGGGCGACCCTTGCTGGACGGATCGACACCGCCATATTGCGCCAGCATGTCAAGGGTCGTTGCCATGTCTTTGGGATCGCAGTCGAACGGACGCCGCGTCGCGGTGGCGACGGTGTGGTAGAGCGGCAGGGTGATGTCGAGGCTTTTTCGGAGCGTTTCCGGCTTACCTGCTTTCGCGTTGATCTTCAGCATCGCCGCCACCGCCTCGTCGGGCGCTTGCGCAGTCGCCTCCACAGCGCGCGTCGCGGCACGCATGAAACGCCGGATCAGATCGGGATTTTTCTGGATGAGATCTTTCTGCACGATGATCCCGGCGTTTAGCGTATTCACCCCGCTGTCGGCGAACAGCAGCGCTCGCACCGACTTGCCGGTGGCCTCCTCGATAATGGGCTTCTGATCGTTGGCGTTGCCGAGCAATAGGTCGGCCTGGCCGTTCACCACCGCGTTGCGCTTGGTCGTCGCATCGCCGGTAATGGTTTTAAAATCCTTGTCACTCAAGTTGTTCAGCCTGAGGAATACCGGCCAAAGCTGGGACAAGCTGTCGCCCGGCGTAACGGCGACCGTCTTGCCCTTGATGTCGGCCGGAGCCGCGATGTTGCGCTCGGCGAAGCCCATGACCGCCATCGGGCTCCTTTGCAGCAACACGCCGACCGCTTTGACCGGCGCACCCTTCGCTGCGGCCTTGATCATCGTGCCGGTGTCGGCGTAGCCGAAGGCCGCCGAACCAGCGGCCACGGCCTGGACGGTGATGCCCGATCCGCGCCCTTCCTGGATTTCCAGGTCGATGTTTTCCTCGGCGAAGTAGCCCTTCGCCAGCCCCAGATAAAAAGGCGCGTGCTCACCGTAGTTGTACCAATTGAGCAACAGTACCGCCTTGTCCTTGCCTTGCGCATCGGCGCCCGGGACCGTCGCCGCAGCCACAAGAAACATCCCCAGGCCGGCCGTCGCAATCAGCTTTGCGAATACGCGCATAGTGCGCTCCTTGTTTTGGCGTGCTCAGGCTGTGGCAACAAAATCACGGCGATGCGATACGTGCCACGGAATCATCAGGCGCTCGGCAAACTCCACTGCTGCGAAGAGAACAACCCCGACCAGCGACAGGATGACCAGCGCCGCGAACATCAGTGGCAAATCGAAGTTGCCATTAGCGATTTGCAGCACGTAGCCGATGCCCGAGTTCGCGCCGACGAATTCCCCCACTACGGCACCCACCACCGCGAGAGTTATCGATACCTTGAGGCCGCTGAAGATACTGGGCAGCGCGTGCGGCAGGCTGATCTTGAGAAACACCTGCCATCGGCTCGCCTTCATCGAGCGCACCAGATCGAGCATCTCGCTGTCCACCGACTTGAAGCCCACCACGGTAGAGACGACGACGGGGAAGAACCCGAGCAGGAATGCCGTGATGATCTTCGGAGCGATGCCGAAGCCGAACCAGACAACGAGCAGGGGCGCCACGGCGATCTTCGGCACGCTTTGCGAAAAGACCAGCAACGGATAGACATAGCTCTCGACCAATTTGGAATGGGCGATCAGCATGGCGACCGGTATACCGAAGACCATGCTGAAAGCGAATCCACCCAGCGCCGCGTAGGTCGTCACCAGTGTTTCCCGCCAAAGGTGCGGCCATTCGCTGATCATCTGATGGATGACGGCGAGCGGTTCGGGAACCAGGTAGGGCTTGATCGCGAATATCTTGATCGCCAGCTCCCAGCCGACTAACAGGCCGACCACCAATATGAGCGGACGGGCGATACTGGAATTCACAAGCTTCATCGAGATCGACCAGAGCTGTTTCATGATTCACCTTCCTTCGCCGCTTGACGGGACGACAAGACTTCGCCAGCTTCTCTCGACATGTTTGTTACCATCCGGTTAATTATATGACACTGATGTGCGCTCAAGCCCCTTCGCCTCACTAAAGCAGCAGATAGCCGAGCACCATATCGGTCATGTGCTGAACCCGCTCGACTTGGGCCTTGGCACCATGCAGGTCGCGGCCGAACACGGCCGCGAGCGTATGGATATTGGACAGATAGAAATAACTGAGCGCCGCGATCGAAATATAGAGTTGCAGCGGATCTACCCCTCCGCGAAACAATTTCTGCTTCTGTCCACGGTGCAGTATTTCGTGCAAGGTATCGATGAGCGGCGAGTTGAGCGACCGCACTCTGCCCGAACTCCGCAGGTGTCTCGCCCGATGCAGGTTCTCGCTATTGAGCAAGGTGAGGAATTCAGGGTGGTGGAAAAAATATTGCCAGGTAAAGGCGATCAGCTTGCGGATCGCTTCGATCGGTGGCAGGGCGAGCAGGTTCAACTCGCCCTCGGCGTCGCGTATGGATTTGTAAGCATCTTCCAGAACCGCGAGGAACAGATCGTCCTTGCTCTGAAAGTAGTAATACAGCATGCGCTTGTTCGACCCGGCGCGACTCGCCACATTTTCGACTCGCGCTCCGCCCAACCCCTTCTCGGCGAATTCATCGCGCGCGGCCGCGAGAATTTTATTACGCGTTCGATCACGATTGCGGGTCCCTTTTTCCGGGTCGGCATTCAACGTCGTTTTCATTAATGTGACCGTCTGGTAACATCCCAAATCGTACACAATTTTGGCCAGCCACAGAAGTTCTAAAGCGAAAAGCGCTGGCCAGTGGGGGTTCTCTTAGCAAGCCTCGCATCGCATCGCGTCGCACTGATCGGGTTGGGGCTCGCCTCCGCACCCCATGTGCAAAGCCTGCTCGAACTCGGAGAGCGGGTGGAAGTCGTATGGGCGGTTTCACGCACACGAGAGCGCTTGCACGAGCTGGCCGGGAAGATTCCCTTTCCGGCGACTGTCGAACTCGAGCGCGTGTTGCGAGACCGAACGATCCGCTCGGCGATCGTGCTTACGCCGCCCAACACTCATCTCGCGCTCATCGAGCGCTTGACCGCCGAGGGGAAGCACATCCTGCTCGAGAAACCGCTCGAGGTCGACCTCGCGAAGTCTAGTGCGCTGGTCAAACCTGCGAGGCGCACGGCATCCCGCTCGGGGTGGCTTTCCAAACTCGCTTCCGCCCGGCGGCGCAAACGACAAACGCAGTGCAGATTTTTGGCGGCGCCGGCTACATTCGCGGCTGTGAGGTCGAACGGCTGTACCGAGACGCGAAAATCACCCAGATTTACGAGGGCACCAACCAGATCCAGCGCTCTATCATCGCGCGCGAGCTGTTATCGAGCGGAGCCTCGCGATGGAGCGCGCCGCACCGCCCCGCGGCCCTGGTGACTGGCGCAAGGCGCGGCATCGGCCGGGCGATTGCGTTACAGCTGGCACGTACCGGCTTCGACGTGGCCGTCGCAGATCTCGCCCTGGGTGAAGAACTCAACGCGACGGCATGCGAAGTGGAGGCGCGGGACGGGCCATCGCGCTCGCAGCCGACATCGCCGAACTGTCACGCCACGGGGCGCTGCTCGATGCGGCCGGCGCGGCGTTGGGAGCCCTGCATTGCCTGGTCAACAACCCGGGCGTTTCCGCCTTGCAGCGCGGCGATCTTCTGGAGGTCACGGCGGAAAGTTACGATCGCTGTGTGGATGTAAACACCCGGGGCACTTCTTTCTGACCCAGGCTTTCGCCGAGCGGCTTCTCAATCAGCCGCACCATGTCGGCGCGCAGCGCAGCATCGTCACCATTACTTCGGTAAACGCGCTCGCCGCCTCCATTACCCGAGGCGAATATTGCGTCTCCAAGACAGGCGCCTCCATGGTGTCGAGGCTTTTTGCGGCCCGCCTTGCCAGCGATGGCATCGGCGTGTACGAGGTCCAGCCGGAAATCATCGAAACCGTCATGAGGGCGCCTGCCCAGACGGACTGCGATGCGCAGATCGCGCGCGGCCTCACGGTGGTTCGCCGCTGGGGCAGCCCGCAGGAGGTGGCGCGGGTGGTCTGCCCCTTAGCAAGCGGCGCGCTGCCTTATACCGTTGGTCAGGCGATCGCCGTTGACGGTGGCCTGCTGATGCCAAGATTCTAGGGACAGATTCCCGGATCTCCGCGCAACGCCCCCGTCTGCGTCGCACAGCAACCAATGCGGCACGTGATGCCTTTCAATGAGCCGTTTGAACGCAGGAAGCGCGCATCGCCTCCTTTTCGATCCTCTAGCATGACAACAGCTTACCGGCCTCAGCCCCGACTAACTGCCGCGAAAAAGCCGCGCGCGCCCGTTCCGCCGAGTGTCGAGGCTGAAGTGAACGCGTCACTTTGGTACACTTTCAGGTGGGGAGTTCGACGCACTCGCAGGGACGATCCAGGCGTCCACGGACCACGCCGGTAGATCTGGCAACAAATTTGCTTCCTGAAGCTGGGTGGGTTGATCGGAAGGCGCCGTCATGGACGTATTGGAGCGCATAAGAAATCAGATGGACGCGGTTAATTTGCCGCTCTATGCCATCACGCTCACCGCGGTACCCCGCCCTGATACTCCCGTTTTGCTGATGCTGCACTGGCATGCTTTCCGTCATGAGGTCATCGTCCATGCCCCGGAGGCGCGACCAGTCGCTTTCCGCCCGGTCGCAGCCTCCGCGCTCCAGCTCAATGAGCGCTGGCGCGCCGTGGAAACCATCGACTTGGCTGCGATGGAAGCCGCCTGGGAACTCGGTGCCTGGGACGTGGCACGCAGTGAGCGGCGCTCTTGTATGCGCCCCGGGGCGGATACGAGCGAAGCGCTTGAATGCCTGCGCGCATTTGGAAGCTTCCCGGAATCAATGGGAGGCGCGGATCTCGTGATCTCCGAAGCCCCTGACTCGGACGAACTGCTCAAGTTGGGTGCCAGCGTTGGATATGTCACCTGGCAATTCCGACCGGTACGGGGTGGCATTTGGGCCGAAGTATCCGACGATGTCACTCTCAACCCTGACGGTACACGCCCTCCTCCCTGCCCGTTGCTACCTGCGCAACCGGGAAGCCACAAGACGAACAAGACGATTTATCGGTTCGGTATCGCCGTCAATTGACGAAGTTCCGCCGTGCTTTCCCCGACCGGCCGGTGCCGAGTGCAGGGATTAGGGCCGATACCTATTGGGCCGCCCATTCCGGCCCCCAGGTTTGGGCTGTATCCCAACCCCTTGAAATAATGTTATACCGTCCCCAAAATCCCAAGCGTTAGCCGTCAGGCTAGCGTCAATTGCGTCAGGTTATTCAATAGGAGAAACCGCATGAACATTCGTCCTCTGCACGACCGAGTCATCGTCAAGCGGCTGGAAGAGGAGCGCAAAACCGCTTCCGGCATTGTCATTCCCGACACCGCCGCGGAGAAACCGGATCAGGTAGAAGTCCTCGCCGTTGGTCCCGGAAAAGGTCTGGATGACGGCACCGTCCGCAAGTTGGACCTAAAGGTAGGCGACCGCGTCCTGTTCGCCAAGTACTCGGGCACGGCGGTCAAACTGCGCGGTGAAGAACTGCTCGTGATGCGTGAAGAAGACATCATGGGCGTGATCGAAGGCAGCGCGGCCCGAGCCAAGAAGGCCGCTTAAGTTCTAGGGAGTCGAATATGGCAGCGAAAGACGTAAGATTTCGTGATTCCGCCCGCCAGCGCATCGTTGCGGGCGTCAATGTCCTGGCCGACGCGGTGAAGGTCACCCTCGGTCCCAGGGGTCGCAACGTGGTTCTGGAGCGCTCCTTCGGCACACCGACCGTCACCAAGGACGGGGTGTCGGTGGCCAAGGAAATCGAGCTGAAGGATAAGTTCGAGAACATGGGTGCACAGATGGTGAGAGAGGTCGCTTCCAAGACCTCCGACGTAGCCGGCGACGGCACCACGACAGCGACCGTACTCGCCCAGTCGATCGTTCAGGAAGGTATGAAATACGTCGCGGCGGGGCTCAATCCAATGGACCTCAAGCGCGGCATCGACAAGGCAGTCAACGCAGTCGTTGACGAGTTGAAGCAGCTCTCCCGCCCCATTACCACAAGCAAGGAAATCGCTCAGGTCGGCGCCATTTCCGCCAATGCGGACGAGGCGATTGGCAAGATCATCTCCGACGCGATGGATAAGGTCGGCAAGGAAGGCGTCATCACCGTCGAAGACGGCAAGAGTTTGGACAACGAGCTCGAAGTGGTTGAAGGCATGCAGTTCGACCGCGGTTACCTGTCCCCTTACTTCATCAACAATCGCGACAAGCAGATCGCCGTGCTCGAGGAGCCTTACATTCTTCTCCACGACAAGAAGATCGCCAACATTCGCGAGTTGCTACCTATCCTCGAGGCGGTCGCCAAGACCGGCAAGCCGCTGCTGATCGTCGCCGAAGACGTGGAAGGCGAGGCCTTGGCCACTCTGGTGGTGAACTCGATGCGCGGCATATTGAAGACGGCGGCCGTCAAGGCACCGGGATTCGGCGACCGCCGCAAGGCCATGCTCGAGGACATCGCTATCCTGACCGGCGGTACGGTGATTGCCGAAGAGACGGGCAGGCAGCTCGAGAAAGCGCTCCTGCAGGATCTCGGTCGCGCCAAGCGCATCGACATCGAGAAAGAGAACACTACCATCATCGACGGTACGGGCGAGCAGAAAATCATTGAAGCCCGAATCAAGGCGATCCGCCAGCAGATCGAAGTCGCCACCAGCGACTATGACAAGGAGAAACTGCAGGAGCGGGTTGCCAAGTTGGCCGGCGGGGTGGCCGTCATCCGGGTCGGGGCCGCCACGGAAGTCGAGATGAAGGAGAAGAAGGCCCGCGTGGAGGATGCTCTGCATGCCACTCGTGCTGCCGTTGAGGAGGGTATCGTCGCCGGCGGGGGCGTCACGCTCCTGCGCGCGCGCAACAACGTCAGAAATCTAAGGGCGGCCAACGAGGACCAGGAGGCCGGCATCAAGATCGTCATGCGCGCTCTGGAAGAGCCGCTGCGGCAGATTGTGGCCAATGCGGGTGACGAACCTTCGGTGGTGGTCAGCAAGGTCCTCGACCACCAGGGCAACTTCGGCTGGAACGCAAACACCGGCGAATATGGAGATCTTCTGGAGATGGGCGTGGTGGATCCGACCAAGGTCGCGCGCACCGCTTTGCAGAATGCGGCATCCATCGCCGCGCTGATCCTCACCACCGATGCGATGGTGGCGGAGCTGCCGAAAGAAGCGAAGAAGCCTGCAGCATCGGCTCCGGGAATGGAGTACTGAGGCCAACGTCCACGAACTCGGCCCCGCTTCCGCGGGGCTTTTTGTTGGCCGAACTTGCGACGCGGAGCGAAAGATTACTGCCCGGGATAATGGACTCGCAAAACACTCGGGCAGGTTACAGCTTCAGCTCCCAGGTCTGGCCCACGAGATCATGACCAAAGCGCTGATGCGCCTCTTCCAGAACGAGGCGAAAGCCCGCCTTCTCGTAGATATGCCGCGCGACGTGAAGAACGCTGTTGGTCCAGAGAATGATTTTGCGGTAATCCGCCTGTCGGGCAAAGCGCACGCATTCCCCTACCAGGCGGGAGCCCAGGCCGAGTCCGCGGGCCTCTGGCTCGACCATCAGCAGACGAAGCTTAGCGACGGTCTTGGATTGTCTGACCAGAAATACGCAACCGACGATGTCAGCGTTCCCTTCGGCGATCCAGCAGCGCTCATGCTGAGAATCGTAGTGCTGAATAAACCTCGCCACAATCTCCGCAACCAGCGCCTCGAACCGCTCGTCCCAGCCGTACTCTTGAGAGTACAGCACGCCATGGCGATGAATGACCCATCCCATGTCGCCTGGGCGGTGGCATCGGAGCAGGTACTGATCCTGTTGCTTGCCGCCCAGTAATCCTTCGATAGTATGCATCGACTCGAGCAGACGCCCTTGTTCCGCCGATGACAACTTGTTCAACATTGCCGCGACTTGCCCGCCCGAGCGTTGGTCAAGCGGCCCAAAGCAGGCGCGGCCCTGTTCGGTCAGGGAAAGATGCCCAGCCCACCCATGCCCCCCGTGACTAACGCAGCTCGTTTTGCCATGATGCCTCCTCGTTCTTGTTCGAGCTGCACAATTCAAGAAATACTTCTGCTTTGCCTCTGATGCGCATCAAGCCTTTGCAGCCCTTGCTCGCACATAGCGTCCAGGCGCGGGCTCGATCGGCTTGTACTGCCGCGAACCAAGTTTTGTCCGCGCCTTGATCTGCTCTCCGCCGAAGTCCTTGAGCCAGGCCGCCCAGTCGTTCCACCAACTGCCGGGCACCGATTCGGCGTCTCGGTACCAGTCGTCGGCACCATCGGTAAGCGCGCCGCCGGTCCAGTAGTTGCGCCGATTTTTCCGCGCCGAGTTCATGCAACCCGCGATATGCCCGCTCGCGCCCAGCATAAAGCGCGGCTCACTGCCGAGGTGGCGCGCGCCCTGGTAGGCCGCGCGCCAAGGCACGATATGATCATCGATCGTGGCAAGTACGTAGGCCGGCATGTCGACCCTCCCGAGGTCTACAGGCGTACCGCACATCGTAAGATAGCCCGGCTTGACCAGATTATTCTCAAGGTAGGTGTTGCGCAGGTAGTAAGCGAACATGGGGCCCGGCAAATTGGTCGCGTCGCCGTTCCAATAGAGCAGATCGAATGCGTCCGGCGCCCTGCCCTTCAGGTAGTTGTTTACCACATACGACCAAATCAGATCGTTTGCGCGCAAGCTGGAGAAGGCGAGCGCCAGTTCGCGCCCCGGTACAATGCCGCCATCCTTGTACAACTGCTCACGGCCCTCGACGAAGGCGGGATCCACGTAGACTCCGATATCGCCGACATCAGAAAACTCGAGTAATGCAGCCATTAGCGTGAGGCTCTCTGCCCGATGCTTGCCCTGGGTCTCCAGGACCGCAAGCGCGCTGGTCAATAGGGTACCTCCAATGCAAAATCCGAGCGCGTTGACAGTCTCCTGGCCGCTGATTTCGCGGACCACCTCCATGGCCTGGATGACCCCTTTTCCTAGGTAATCGTCCCAGGTCAAATGCTGAGTCGTCGCGTCGATGTTGCGCCAAGAGATAAGAAATGCCGTGTGCCCTTGCTCCACCGCGTAGCGGACAAAGGAATTGTCCGGCTGCAGGTCCATGATGTAGAACTTGTTGATGCACGGGGGCACCATCAGCAGCGGCCGCGCGTAGACCGCGTCGGTCGAGGGTGCGTATTGGAGCAGCTGAATCAGCTCGTTCTCGAATACCACGGAGCCGGGCGTCACGGCGAGATTTTTCCCCACTTCGAAGGCGCTTTCATCGGTCATCGAAATGCGCCCTTTCTCAAGATCCGCGAGCAAATTCTTGAGCCCCGTTGCCACGCTCTCTCCCTTGGTCTCCATCGCTATCCTAAGCACTTCGGGGTTAGTCGCGGCATAGTTGGAAGGCGACATTGCGTCGATGAACTGTTTGGTAAAGAACGCCATTTTTTTCTTTGTATCGTCGTCCAGGTGGGCATTTTCAACGGCCTGGACGAGCATCTTCGAAGTAAGCAGGTAGGATTGCTTGATGTAGTCAAACAACGGATATTCGTTCCACTCGGGTGCAGCAAAGCGCTTGTCGCCCTTCTCCGCTGCTGCCACCTCTATCCTCTGTCCATCAGGAACATTTGCGCCCACAAGATTCATCCATAGCTGCATCTGACCTTGCAGGTAGGCGTTCTGCAGGTCCAACCACACCCGTTGATTGTTCTCGTAGTCCTTGAGTAGCGTGCCGTAGAGTTCGGCATAGTTGGCGAGCGGGTCGCCGGTCAATTGTTCCATCGCGCCCTGCATGGCTGATTGTGCCGGCTGCGTGACGCTCGCAAACAGCTTATCCATGTCGAGGTCGCTCCATTGCGCGTGCATCGCGTTCTCTCCGTGATAAAAGTGGCCTGACATCGGCGTGCATCGCCTATGATACGAGCTTGTTAACAGCGGGGCCAGATAAGATATGCCTCTTGGCGGTGTGCTGAGCCAATGCACCAACCGGCCCGCTTTGGGGCCATCGCCTAAGCAAGTTGACCGAGCAGGATTTCCGTCAGCCAGATTGAGCCAATGCCCAGCATGATGAGCACTACCTGGAAGAATGTCGCGTGCAGTTCCGGCCGCTTGTGCAGCCCCGGAATGAGATCGGCCACTGCGACGTAGAGCATGCTTGCCGCCGCTATTCCCAGCAGCGAAGGAATCCACTGCTGCATCGTCTGCAAAGCGAAATAGGCGACCACGGCGCCGACGGCCATGGCAAAGCTCGAGGCGAGGTTGAACAGAAAAGCTTGGCTTTTGCTGAACCCGGAATGAAGCAGGATGAGGAAGTCACCGACTTCTTGAGGAATCTCGTGCGCGATGATAGCGAGCGCAGTCACGATCCCCAGCTTGATGTCGGCCACAAACGCCGCGGCAATGATGACGCCGTCCACGGTGTTGTGAATGGTATCTCCCAGAAGGATCATCATGCCGCTACGCCCATGGTCGTGCGCCGGGACGACGGAGCCAGAGGACCGCGGGGCAGCGTGCGCATCATGAACCTCGCAATTCTCCGTATGACAGTGCCTCCACAGCACGAGTTTTTCGAGGACGAAGAAAAACAGGATGCCGAACAGTACAGTCGCCGCAGTGTGGCGAATATCGCGAGTCGATTCGAAGGCATGCGGCAAGATCTCGATGAAGACCGCGCCCAGCAAAGCCCCCACGGCATAGCTGATCAACAGGGGAACCCAGTTCGGCCGCGCCGTCAGGGCAAACGCCGCCGCACAGACTATGGAGAGGGCTCCGCCGAGAATGCTGGCGGCAATGATCCAGACGAGCGTGGGGGACATCGAGTTATCTTTTTCTTCGGGTCGGAACGGGGGATTATACCGAGCCTGTCAATTCCAACCCGCCGTCCGGCAAGCATGGGCCGGCGCATCCACTCGCTCGCCCGCACCCAGCGGTGCGCGAAGCGTATGACGGGTGATGCCCCGCTACTGCGAGACGATATCCGCTCCTTTAGGCGGCACGAACTTGAAGATCGATGCCGGAAGCTTCGGATTCAGCTGCAAGGCAGAAAAATGAATGATCGTCTTCTGGCCGAAATTGTCAAATAACTCCATGGTCTCGAGGGTTGAACCATTGAAACCAAGCCGCACCCTCTCGAAGGTGCTTTCGGTCGACTTGGGCGTCGCTTCCACCCAAACCAGCTGGCCACTTTCCCCGGCGTCCCTGAGGGTGAAATCTCTCTCCAGCTGATTTTCGCCCGCGAGCAACGCCGCAGGGCTGGAACCGATCGTATCGCTCTGTTTTCGCACCGTCACCTGATTCAGATCTGCGTCGTACAGCCAGAGTTTCTCGCCATCGCCGACGATGAGCTGCTCGTAGGGTTTCACGTACTCCCACCGGAAGCGGCCCGGCCGACTGAACAGCATCAACCCGGTGGCCTGTTGAACCTGCTTCCCGCTACGATCGGTGACTCTCTGTTCAAAATTCGCCTCGAGGGTTTGCACGCCGGCGACAAAACTCTTCAGTTCGTCCAAACCGCTCGCATGCGCTGCGCTCAAGCCCAATCCCAGGCAAACGGAAAGGACCCATCGCTGCATCACCGGGGCTATGGAAACCGCTGGCACGCTCGCCGCCCTATCCCCATGCTGCCATAGAGTCATTCGGATTGTCCCGCCGGCACCATGACCTCACGGTTGCCGTTGGATTGCATGGCCGACACCAGTCCGGCCCGCTCCATTTCCTCAAGCAGGCGCGCAGCACGGTTGTAGCCGATGCGTAGATGTCTCTGTACGAAAGAAATCGAGGCACGGCGCGATTTCAGGACAATGGCGACCGCCTCATCGTAGAGCGGATCGGTCTCCTCTGCACTGCCGCCGCCCGAACTCTCGCTCGCCAATTCACCGAACTCTTCCGGACTGCTGAGGATTCCCTCGATGTATTGCGGTTCGCCCATCTTCTTCAGTTGATCCACCACACGGTGGACCTCCTGGTCACTCACAAACGCTCCATGCACGCGCTGCGGCAGACCTGTCCCCGGGGGCAGATAGAGCATGTCGCCCTGGCCCAGAAGCGTTTCCGCACCCATCTGATCGAGAATAGTGCGTGAATCGATCTTCGACGCCACCTGGAACGCGACGCGGGTCGGGATATTGGCTTTGATGAGTCCGGTGATCACATCCACGGATGGCCGCTGTGTGGCGAGGATTAAGTGAATTCCCGCCGCGCGCGCTTTCTGAGCGATCCGGGCGATCAATTCCTCCACCTTCTTGCCCACCACCATCATCAGGTCGGCCAACTCGTCGATCACCACAACAATGAGCGGCAACTCCGCCAACTGCTCCGGATCGTCGGGCGTTAAGCTGAACGGATGGGTGAGTGGCTTGCCGGCCTCTCTCGCCTCGCGCACCTTGCCATTGTAGCCGGCGAGGTTGCGCACCCCCATGGTCGACATGAGCTTGTAGCGGCGTTCCATCTCCGCCACCGACCAGTTGAGTGCAGAGGCGGCCTGCTTCATGTCCGTAACCACGGGTGCCAGCAGGTGCGGGATGCCCTCGTAGACAGACAATTCAAGCATCTTCGGGTCGATCAGGATCAGCCTTACCTGCGATGGTGCCGCCTTATAGAGCAGGCTGAGGATCATCGCGTTGATGGCGACCGACTTGCCCGAACCGGTGGTGCCGGCTACCAGCAGATGAGGCATGCGCGCCAGATCACCCACCGCCGGCTTGCCGGAGATGTCCTTGCCCAGCGCCAGGGTTAATGGAGAAGCCATGTCGTTATAGACTTGCGAGCTGAGAATCTCCGACAAGCGCACCATCTGCCGATGCGGGTTCGGAATTTCCAGCCCCATACAGCTCTTGCCGGGAATGGTTTCAACCATTCGGATCGACACAACCGACAGAGCGCGCGCCAGATCCTTGACCAGATTGACGATCTGGCTACCCTTGACCCCGGTGGCCGGCTCGATCTCATAACGCGTGATGACCGGGCCGGGATAGGCCGCTAGAACTTTCACTTCCACATTGAAGTCGGCGAGCTTGCGTTCGATGAGGCGGGATGTGAACTCGAGCGTTTCCGGATTGACGACTTCGAGGTGGCCGTCGGCCGCATCGAGTAGCGCGAGCGGGGGCAGATCGGTGTCGGGCAGGTCGGCGAAGAGCGGGGCTTGCTTTTCCTCAATCACGCGTCGGGACACCGGGATCTCGATAATCTGCGGCTCGATCCGCATGGGGATGCGCTCTTCCATCTTGCGCCGGACTTCCGCGAGCTTTTCTTCCCGCTCGATCACGGCCACTTCGCCTTTCCTGCTGTCTCGCCAACGCTGGATCTGTCCGACCGAAGACAGGCTCACCCGTTCCAGGAGCGCTCCCAATCGCTCAATGAATTTGAGCCAGGAGAGCCCGGTGAACAAAGACAACCCGATGGCAAAGACGCCGATCAGCACGAGCGTCGCGCCGGTGAAGCCGAACGCTCTGCCCAACCCCTTCCCCAGCACCGCGCCAAACACGCCTCCCGGAGCCATCGGCAAGGGGACCTGAAGGCTATACAGGCGCAGCGTCTCCATCCCGCTGGAGGCGAGCAGCAGCACCGCGAAGCCCCCTAAAGAAATGTACAGCGGCCGCTTGTCTGTCAGGGGAGTCGTTTCGATGCGATGGTAGCTGCGCCAAATGCCGAACAAGGCGAGCCCGACAATCCACCACGCCGATAGACCGAAGAGATAAAGCAGCAGATCCGCGAGCCAAGCACCGAAGTCGCCGCCCTTGTTGAGAACGGCTGTGTGGCCGCCGCTGTGCGACCAACTCGCGTCTGCCTTGTGGTAGGTGAGAAGGATGAGCGCGACATAGGCCCCGACCAAAAGTGCCGCAATCCACCAGGCCTCACGAAGGAGTCGTGAGAACTTCGGAGACAGCGGTTCCTTTGATTTCGTATTGGCGGTGGTCTGAATTCGAAGCATGTGCCAATTATGTAAAATAATTATGGGGCTAGGATGCTCTGTTCGTGCATAACATTAACATGGATGATCGCCTACGCCTATCCGGAGCCCATCAACATTAACGGAATAGAAGGAAGATGACCGACACCCGGTTTCAGACAAACCGGCCGGAAGCAGCGAGTTACAGCGAGCGCGGCAACTGCTCGTTGATGATGATGTACTTCGACTCAACTTCAATGTAGCCGCCGAGCGCCAGATCCTTGAGTATTCGGTTCACCATCTCCCGTGAGGCGCCCACCATGTTGGCGATATCCTGCTGGGACAGGTTCTGTCGCACCACGAGCTTTCCTTGCTCGTCCTTCGCGAGCTCCAACAAAGTACGGGCGACGCGCCCATAGACATCCATCAATGCGAGACTGCTGATTTTTCTATCCGCCTCGCGCAGACGCCGTGCGAGCGCTTGCAGGAGGGCCTTGGCGATCTGCGGGTTCCCAGCCACGCAGCGCATAAAATCCCCTTGGGAGATCACGTTGAAGGTGGAGGGTTCCATCGTAATCACCGTTGCCGAACGAGGTTCGTTGTCGAATAGCGCCATTTCTCCGAAGAACTCGCCCGGACCCAACATGGAAAGAATGATCTCCTTGCCTTCTTCGTCACTGATCAGCACCTTCACCTTGCCGGCGACGATGGTGTACAGCGAGTCGCTTTTCTCGCCCTCGCTCATGATCACCTTATTCTTTGGAAATTGCCGCATGCTCGCTTCGGCGGTGATTTGCGCAAGCTCGGTGTCGCCCAGGGTCGCAAATAGAGGAATGTTTCGGAGCAGCATTCTTACCTCCTACTTCTGGCTTGGATATGGCGGGGATAGCCTTCGTGCGCATACTGTACAGTACACGTCAGGAACTGCAAAATCGGAACGTCCGGGGAGGCAACCACCCTTTGCATTTTCGCTGAATGCACGCATCTATGGGAGATGTCCGGGGGCTCGCGGCTTAACGCGAGCGGCCTTTCCGTGACCCTTTGGGGTCGTTTAGAATCGAGCAGGATATTGTCCGTCGTTTCGCGTTTCGCGCCCGAAAGGACATCAGGCCTCAGGGCGCAGTGGGAAACAGGCTTCATCGTTGAATTTTACTACCTTAGAGGTTTATAACCATGGCAACAAAACACGCTCGCGTGCTGATCCTGGGATCCGGACCGGCCGGCTACACTGCGGCCGTGTATGCGGCGCGAGCTAACTTGAGTCCCACACTCGTCACCGGCTTGGCGCAAGGCGGCCAACTGACGACGACAACCGATGTGGACAATTGGCCGGCCGATGCGATGGGCGTGCAAGGTCCCGAACTGATGGACCGCTTCCTGAAACACGCCGAGCGCTTCAATACCGAGATCATTTTCGACCAGATCCACACCGCGAATCTCAAGCAGAAGCCCTTGAGCTTGGTGGGTGACAGCGCCACTTACACGTGCGATGCCCTCATTATCGCCACCGGCGCTTCCGCCAAATATCTGGGTCTGCCTTCCGAAGAAGCGTTTATGGGCAAGGGCGTATCGGGTTGTGCCACTTGCGACGGTTTCTTTTACAAGAACCTGGATGTGGCAGTGGTGGGCGGCGGAAATACCGCTGTTGAAGAGGCGCTTTACATGTCCAACATTGCCAGGCGGGTGACCGTTATCCATCGTCGCGATAGGTTTCGCGCCGAGGCGATTCTGATCGACCGTCTGCTCGCCAAGACGCGGAATGGCGGTAACGTCCGAGTGGAATGGAACCACGTACTGGACGAAGTCCAAGGTGATAGGAGTGGAGTGACCGGCGTGCGTATAAAACACGCGCAGCACGGCGAGCCCAAGCAACTCGCGCTGCAGGGAGTGTTCATCGCCATTGGCCACACCCCCAATACGGGTATCTTCGAGGGCCAACTCGAAATGGACAATGGCTACATCGTCACCCAGACAGGGCGCCGCGGCAATGCGACCGCAACGAGCGTCCCCGGCGTATTTGCCGCCGGCGACGTGCAAGACCACGTCTATCGCCAAGCGGTCACCAGTGCGGCGACCGGCTGTATGGCAGCCTTGGATGCAGAAGCTTATTTGGAAGGATTGACCTGATTCGGGTGTCCAAATGGTCCGCAAAGACAAAAATGGCGCGCCGCCGGCAGAAGATGCGACGGGTCTCTTTCTTGAGGCGATGCGCGGTGTGGCCCCTGCGCCACCGCTTAAGCGTGTGGTCCTCAACGCCTCCAAGCCGCCGCCTATCCCGGTTCAGACCTTGCGGGACGAGCATGCCGCACTGCTCGACTCCTTGAGCGATGACGACCCCTGGCTAACCGGTTTCGAAACGGGGGAAGAGCTTTGCTTTCTCCGCGAGGGGCTACCGCAAACGATTCTGCGTAAACTGCGTCGCGGCCACTGGGTGATCCAGGACGAACTCGATTTGCATGGGTTGAACCGTGACGAGGCGCGCACTCAGCTTGCGGATTTCCTGCACGCGTCCCTGCAGTCGGGTCATCGTTGCGTGCGTGTGATCCATGGCAAGGGACTGGGTTCGCTCAACCGCGAGCCGGTGCTCAAGCATAAGGTGCGAGTTTGGCTCGCCCAGCGCGACGAAGTGCTCGCCTATTGCCAGGCTCGTCCCGTGGATGGTGGTAGCGGTGCGGCAATCGTCCTGCTAAGGGGCCGCGCCTGACTTGAGGCGCCTCACCCACCGTTCATCGCGTCTGCGGCCGGCTTTCCGAGCGGACGGTGATGCTGGTTGCCCACCCCGGGCAGCGGCTAGGAGCGGTGCTATACTCCGCGTTTTGTTTTTCCGCCATCTCGATGCCTGCGCAGTCCCCCTGGCCAAAGAAAGCGATGCTGCTGCTTCTCCTGTTCAGCCTCTTTGCCTGGTTCGCTTTCCTTGATTACCGCAAAGTCGTTAAGCCCGATGAAGGACGCTATGCCGAAATAGCTCGGGAAATGGCGGCCACCGGCGACTGGGTAACACCGCGCTTGAACGGCATCAAGTATTTCGAAAAACCGCCGCTGCAGTATTGGATCACCGCGACAGCGTACCGGGCGTTCGGCGTTCACGACTGGACCGCGCGACTGTGGACGGCGGTCGCCGGCTTCCTCACCCTGATGGTCACTTACTGGACTGGCGGGCGGCTATTTGGGCAAGCGGCCGGGCTCTACGCCGCCATGGTGCTGGGCAGCAGCCTGTACTTCGTGGTGATGGGCCATCTCGCTACGCTCGACATGGGGCTCACGCTGTTTACGACGCTGTCACTGGCCGGTTTTTGCTGCGCCCAGCGAGACAATGCTACCCGGGCCGAAACGCGTTGGGCGATGCTTACCAGTTGGGCAGCCATGGCGCTGGCGGTGTTGAGCAAGGGCTTGATCGGCTTGGTCTTACCCGGTGCCACGCTGATTCTGTATTCGATCATCAAACGCGATTTCGCTCTGTGGCGGCGACTGCATATCGTCAGCGGTCTGATTGTTTTTCTAGCCATTGCCACACCGTGGTTCATCGCCGTATCGTTGGCGAATCCCGAATTCCCGCAATTCTTCTTCATCCATGAACATCTGCAGCGCTACTTCACCAGCGTTGCGCGGCGGGAAGCGCCATTCTATTACTTCCTACCCTTACTTTTCATCGGCATCATGCCCTGGCTGATCACCATGGCCGAGGCGCTGTGCAATGCATTCAGACGGCCTACGTTACCCGCTCAAAACTTCGATGCACGCCTGGTAGTCCTGCTTTGGACTCTATTTACACTGCTGTTTTTCAGTCTCTCCCAGTCCAAGCTGCCGTCCTATATTTTGCCCCTCTTTCCGAGTCTGGCATGGCTTATGGGCAAACGGCTTGCCGAGATCAAAGCGTCGCTCCTCATCCGGCACATTCTGCCCATTGCCTTACTTGCCATCGCAGCGTTTTTTCTCATTGCCTTCAAGGCTACGCACGACCCGGAAATCGCGGCACAGCCTTCAATGCAGGACTATGCAATATGGCTTCATGTGGCGACGGGGATCGTACTCATGGGCTCGCTCTATGCGTTGTACAAGGTCAAGATGAACGCCAAAACGGCAGCCTTGGCTGCACTTTCGGTCGCCGGCTTACTCGCTGCGCAGCTCGCCGCCAATGGCTACGAAAACATCGCGCCGCGTTATTCCAGCTATTGGTTGGTAGAGACCATCCGGCCGCATCTCAAACCAGGCATCCCGTTCTACAGCGTGAAGATGTACGACCAGACTTTGCCCTTTTACCTTCGCCGTACCGTCACCTTGGTGGACTACCTGGATGAATTTTCCTATGGAATCGAACAGCAACCGGACCTGGTCATCCACAGCATGAATGAGTTTCGCAAACAGTGGGCCAAAGATGCGGATGCACTGGCCGTGCTGCAATCTGAGCTCTACGAGGAACTACGCAGCGAAGGCTTCCCCATGCGCCTGCTGGTCAATGATGGGAAGCGCGCCATCATCAGAAAACCGGGAGATAGACAATGACGGCCATCAGTTTCACACTGATCCTGATCGGTGTACTGCTCAACGCCGCCGCGCAGCTCCTGCTCAAGGCCGGCACGAACAGCGTCGGAACCTTCGTCTTCAGCCGCGATAACATCGTTCCCGTCGGCTGGCAATTGGCCACCGAGCCACACATCATCGCCGGGATGTCGTGCTACGTCATCAGCGTGGTGGTGTGGGTGTTGGCATTGTCGCGTGTTGAGGTAAGCATTGCCTATCCGATGCTGTCGATCGGTTACTTATTGAATGCGATCGCCGCATGGTACCTGTTTGGCGAGGCATTAAGCGTGACGCGGCTGGTAGGCATCGGGGTTATAATTCTCGGCGTTTTCATCGTCGCCCGCTCGTGAGCCTCAAACCTCGCCCAGCTTCTTACTCCTGATGCCCTACCTCCCCTTCTCTCGGCCGACCATCGACGCACGGGCCATCGCCGAAGTCGCCGACACACTGGGCTCAGGGTGGATCGCCAGCGGACCGCAGGTGCTGGCCTTCGAAAAGGCGCTGTCGGAGTACGTCGGAGGGCGGCCGGTACGCACACTCACCTCCGCGACCGCCGCACTCGAGGTCGCTCTGCAAGTTGCCGGTATTGGTTCGGGCGATGAGGTCATCACTGCGGCGGAAAGCTTCTTCGCGGCTCCCAACATGATCACGAAGGTGGGCGCCACGCCGATTTTTGTCGATGTCGATTTGAGCACGCGCAACATCGATCTGAGCGCCGCCGAAGCGGCCATCACCTCACGCACCCGGGCCATCATGCCGACTCATTTTGCCGGCTTGCCCTGCGATATGGAGAGGCTGTACGCGCTCGCGCAGGGGCACGACCTGCGCGTGATCGAAGACGCGGCATTGGCAATCGGCTCGACCTGGAAGGGCAGGCGCATAGGTAGCTTCGGCGACCTGGTAACGTTCAGCTTTCACCCCAATAAGAATATGACAACCATCGAAGGCGGCGCGCTGGTGGTGAACGATGAAACCGAGGCAAAGCTCGTTGAGAAGTTGCGCTTCCATGGCATTGTTCGTTTGCCGGATGGCAGCCGTGATGTCGATTTTCCCGCCGGCAAGTCCAATCTGTCGGATGTCAGTGCGCGCTTGGGTCTAGCGCAACTACGGCAACTGGGGGGATTCAACACCAAGCGGCGCGAACTGGTCGCTCACTACTTCAAGTGCTTCGCGACCCACCCGCCCTGCATGCTTCCCGCTCGCGCCTATTCTGGCGAGGAAGACGGGCATAGCTGGAACATGTTCTGCGTGCTGCTGCCTCTCGATCGTCTCAACATTACTCGCAAGCAGTTCATCGATATCATGCACGCGCGCGGTATCGGTATCGGCATGTCGTATGAGGCGCTGCATCTTGCCACGCTTTATCGCAAGCTGGGATACCGGGAGGGCGATTTCCCCAATACCGAACGCATCGCGCGCGAGACGGTTACGCTACCCTTGTTCCCCACCATGACAATGAATGAGGTCGAGCGAGTGTGCGAAACCGTCGCCGACGTTCTCAGTCAGGAAAAAAAATGAATTTGCCGGAAGTCTCCGTGGTCATTCCCGTTTATAACGAAGAGCAGGTTTTGCCGCAAATGTTTGCGCGTCTGTACCCGGCGCTCGACGCGCTCGGCCGCCACTATGAGATCGTGTTTATCAACGACGGCAGCCGCGATCGTTCGGCGGCCCTGCTGCGGCAGCAGTTCCAGACCCGGCCGGATGTGACACGGGTGATCTTGTTCAACGGCAACTTCGGCCAGCACATGGCGATCATGGCGGGCTTCGAGGCCACACGCGGCGAGAAGATCGTTACGTTGGACGCCGACCTGCAAAATCCGCCCGAAGAGATCGGTAAGCTGCTCACCTCCATGGATCAGGGGCATGACTACGTGGGCAGCATTCGCCTGAACCGCCAGGACACCGGCTTCCGTCGTTATGCTTCGCGGCTGATGAACTTTCTGCGCGAGCGCACGACGCGAATTACCATGACCGACCAAGGCTGCATGTTGCGCGCCTACAGCCGAAGCGTGGTTAATGCGATCAATCAGTCCCAAGAGGTAAACACTTTCATTCCGGCGCTCGCCTACACATTCGCGGCAAACCCAACCGAAGTGCATGTGAGGCACGAGGAGCGCGCTGCTGGGCAATCGAAGTATTCGCTATACAAACTGGTCCGCCTCAACTTCGATCTGGTCACCGGGTTCTCGATCCTGCCGTTGCAGCTGTTCTCATTGTTCGGCATTGTACTTTCCATCCTCTCCGGCTTTTTTGTGATTTTCCTGGCCATCCGCCGCCTGATCCTCGGCCCGGAAGCGGAGGGCGTGTTTACTCTGTTCGCGCTTATTTTTCTGCTGATCGGCATATTGCTGTTCGGCATTGGTCTGCTCGGCGAATACGTCGGCCGGATCTACGAGCAGGTACGCCACAGGCCGCGCTATTTGGTGCAAGCGGTATTGGAGGCGAAGGATGAAGTCGGGAGCAGGACCAAGGATGAACTAAGCCCGCAACGCATCGGCGCGCGCGAGGGCTAGGCAGTGCTCTGCGTCAGCCCTCACTCCTCATTTTTCGCTCCGCATTCGCTCTCATGACTTCGGCGGTTGTCTTTGCGTATCACAACGTAGGGGTGCGCTGCCTATCGGTGCTGATGGACCAGGGCGTGCGGGTGCCGCTGGTTGTAACGCACCAGGACAATCGCGACGAGGTAATCTGGTTTGCCAGCGTGGCCGCGCTCGCAGCACTGCATGACATCCCGGTCATCACGCCCGAGGACGCGAATGAGGCAGCAACCGTCGCGCAGATCTCTTCACTTCAACCGGATTTTCTGTTTTCCTTTTACTATCGCCAGATGCTCGGGCCGGCGCTGCTCGGGACAGCTCGGCGCGGTGCGTATAACATGCACGGGTCGCTGTTGCCGAAGTACCGTGGGCGCGTGCCGGTCAATTGGGCGATCATCAATGGCGAGCGCGAAACCGGTGCCAGTCTGCACGAAATGGTCGCCAAACCCGATGCCGGACGCCTTGTCGACCAGCAGGCGATGCCAATCCTGGACAACGATATCGCCGTAGAGGTCTTCAACAAGGTCACGGTAGCAGCGGAATTGGTACTTTGTCGGTCCCTGCCTGCGTTGATGGCAGGAACCGCCACGTTCACTGCCCAGGATTTGCGCAAAGGATCGTACTTCGGTGGACGCAAACCGGAGGACGGCATTATTGATTGGAGCAAGAGCGCGCGCGAGGTCCATAATCTGGTGAGAGCAGTGGCGCCGCCCTACCCGGGGGCCTTCGAGAAGATGGGTGGCGCAAAGGTTATGATCCTACGCACCCGTCTTGCCGGCGGGCAAAGTTTCAACGCGCCTGAATACAACCAGCGCGTTTTCATCTCGGACAGTAAGCTATATGCGCGATGCGGCGACGGTCATTGTTTGGAAATCGTAGAACTGAGCGTCGACGGCGCCCCGGCCACAGCAGTGGACTACCTGCGCCGCTATATGGCTACGGTTCCGATCTCGCCCGACCCCTCTCCCGCAAGGGCGAGGGAAGGTTCGTAAATCGCCGCGGGCGATTTTAAAGCAAGGAATAGGCGACTCTCATTCATGAAGAAGATACTCATCCTCGGCGTCAATGGCTTTATCGGCCACCATCTTTCCAAGCGCATTATCGAAACGACAGATTGGAACGTGCACGGAATGGACATGCAATCAGAGCGCGTCTCCGATCTGCTCGACCACCCGCGATTCCATTTTTTCGAGGGCGACATAACCATCAACAAGGAGTGGATCGAGTACAACGTAAAGAAATGCGACGTGGTCCTCCCGCTCGTTGCCATCGCAACGCCGGCGATGTATGTCCGCGATCCGCTACGCGTGTTCGAGTTGGACTTCGAGGCGAACCTGCCCATCGTCCGTTCTTGCGTAAAGTGGGGCAAACGCATTGTCTTCCCGTCCACGTCCGAGGTGTACGGCATGTGCAGGGATGAGGAATTCGATCCGTATGCTTCAGAACTGGTGCTCGGCCCGATCGATAAGCAGCGCTGGATCTATTCCTGTTCCAAGCAACTTATGGATCGCGTAATCTGGGCCTACGGCTCGGAGGGACGGCTCGATTTCACGCTATTCCGCCCCTTCAACTGGATTGGATCCGGTCTGGACAACATCCATACGGCGAAGGAAGGCAGCTCACGGGTCATCACCCAGTTTTTCGGTCACATCGTGCGCGGCGAGGACATCAAGCTGGTGGACGGCGGTACCCAGAAGCGCGCCTTTACCTACATCGATGACGGAATTGCGGCGCTGCTGAAGATCGTTGCCAACAAAGATGGCGTCGCCTCCGGCCAGATCTACAACGTCGGCAATCCTGACAACAATTATTCGGTGCGCGAGCTTGCCACGATGATGCTCGAGCTGGCAAAAACGTATCCTGAATATCAGGAAACGGCGCGCAAGGTGAGCATGGTTGAGACGACCTCGGCCGCCTACTACGGCAAGGGCTACCAGGATGTGCAGAACCGCGTGCCAAAGATTGACAACACTTGCCGCGACCTGAACTGGGTGCCGCAAGTCAACATGGCAGACGCATTGAGGGGAATCTTCGATGCCTATCGCGCTCAGGTCGCCGAAGCGCGACAACTGGTCGAATAGTAGCGCTCGGCCCATGTGAGAATAATGCGATTCGGCTCATCGCAAGATTCAACGGTGCTCGGAAAATAGATGACCAATCCAGTAGTCGGCGTAGTCATGGGCAGCCAAAGCGACTGGGACACCATGCAGCACGCCGCTGAGGTTCTTAAGAAGTTCGGCGTTCCATTCGAGGCACGAGTGATTTCCGCGCACCGCACGCCGGATGATATGTTCACCTATGCCGAATCGGCGCGCGGCCGCGGGCTCGCCTGCATTATCGCAGGAGCCGGCGGCGCGGCGCACCTGCCCGGCATGATCGCGGCGAAGACGACGCTCCCGGTCCTCGGCGTGCCGGTTCCATCCAAGTACCTGCAGGGCTGCGATTCCCTCTATGCCATTGTCCAGATGCCGAAAGGGATTCCCGTCGCGACCTTCGCCATCGGCGAGGCCGGCGCCGCCAACGCTGCATTGTTTGCGGTCAGTATGCTCGCCAATCATGACGCGCAATTGGCGCACAGACTCGAGACATATCGCGAGGAGCTTAAGACCGCCGTGGCCGCCATGGTGCTGCCCAAGAACGACTAACGCACCTCCACGGCTTCGCGCAATTCGCAGCTCGACAAGAGACCTAGCCCATCATTCGCGTGCATGCGTACAACAATCACTGTCCGTACCTCGTCTTGCCTTCGGTGCGCATTTTGTAGAGGTGCTCTAACGTGATCTTGCCGCCCGCAAACCTGGGCCTGCTCGGTGGCGGCCAACTCGGTCGCATGTTTACCGTGGCGGCGCGCACCATGGGATATCGGGTGACGGTGCTCGATCCGGATTGTCTGAGCCCGGCGGCTGAGATGGCGAACGTCCACCTCTGTGCGCCCTACGACGACCGACAGGCATTGGCTGAACTGGCTGCCAGTTGCGCTGCCATCACGACCGAATTCGAGAACGCCCCAGCAGCGAGCCTGGACGCGCTCGGCGATCAGCGGACTGTCCGCCCCACCGGCAAGAGTGTGGCGATCGCCCAGGATCGGATTCGCGAAAAGACCTTTTTGCGTGACAACGGCTTCCCCGTTGGCCCATTTGCCGTTATTGAATCTGCCATGGACCTTGCCTCGGCGGTGAAAAGCGTTCGTTTTCCGGCGGTGCTGAAAACCGCCCGCTTTGGTTACGACGGAAAGGGCCAAGCGAAGGTGGAGAGCGCGGACGAATTGGAACGGGCCTACGCCGCGCTGCGCGCACCGGCGTGCGTGCTGGAACAATTTCTCGCACTGCAATGCGAAGTGTCGGTAGTACTCGGCCGCGGCACGGATGGGCAAACGCGCTGCTTCCCCATCGCTGAGAATCAGCACCGGCACGGCATTCTAGACATCAGCATGGTGCCCGCCCGAATCGAAAATAGCCTCGCGGATAGTGCAGCAAAGCACGCCATGCGCTTGGCGCAGGTCCTCGACTACATTGGAGTACTGGCGGTGGAATTCTTTGTCGTGGCGGAGGGCCTCCTGATCAACGAAATTGCCCCGCGTCCACACAACAGCGGCCACTATACGATCGACGCCTGCGTAACCTCCCAGTTCGAGCAGCAAGTGCGTACGCTGTGCGGGCTGCCGCTGGGTGACACGCGGCTGCATTGCCCTGTAGTGATGGTCAACCTGTTGGGCGACATCTGGCCGGAAGCCGGGGAGCCACCATGGAACGTCGTGCTTAGTCATCCGGACGCCAAGTTGCATCTCTACGGAAAACGCGAAGCTCGTCCGGGGCGAAAGATGGGCCATTTCACCGTGCTTGCGTCAACGACTGAACGCGCCTTGCAGGAGGCGCTCGCAATCAAGCGACGGTTACATGCCTGGACCTAGACATGTTAGAGCAGACTCCCACCGGCATGCTGATTGGATCTGCACGATCGGGTCGGAGGCGGGATTACTCCCGCCGTCCGCCCACACCACCGTACGTGCGGTTCCGCATACGGCGGTTCAGCACCAACAAAAAAGGCCGAGTACCTCGGCCTTTTGCATTCCCATGCCCGTTGTTGAACTCACTCGCTTAGCGACGCTCCCGTCCTTGATTTTGTCGTGAACCAAGCCAGGGGATCTTCCACCCCAGCTTCATCAGTGCCACCGCCGGCCCTTGATAACCGCCGAAGCCAGGCATTCCGGCCAGGTCCCTGTCACTCGCGGAGTGATGTCTTGGTTTTCTTCCGCTCTCCCTTGGCCTGGGTAACGGGTTCACCCATTATCCGGAGCCGACGGCATTGCAACATGTTTCCTAGGCCTGCTCCTCCTCCTCTCCAACCACTCCCTGCTTGCTAAATCGCATCCTCGTCGGTTTCGCCGGTGCGGATCCGCACCGCCTGCTCCACCGTGGTTACAAAGATCTTACCGTCACCGATCTTCCCGGTTCGAGCGGCCTTGATGATGGCATCAATTGATTTATCGAGCAACGCCTCGGGTATGACCACTTCAATCCTGACCTTGGGCAGAAAGTCGACCACATACTCCGCGCCGCGATAGAGCTCGGTGTGCCCCTTCTGGCGCCCGAAACCCTTTACCTCGGTAACCGTCAGCCCGCTGACACCCAGTTCGGAAAGCGCTTCGCGAACTTCGTCGAGCTTAAACGGTTTAACAATCGCTTCGATTTTTTTCATGGCGGCAATCCCTGGTGTATACGCGGGAGCTCAAAATTCAGACTGGAATTTAGATGTTATCGGATAACGCCAGTCCTTGCCAAATCCTCGCTCGGTGATACGTACGCCTACCGGTGCCTGGCGCCGCTTATATTCGTTCAGCTTGATGAGATGCGTCACCCGCTGCACATCCTCGAGCCGGTAACCCATGGCGACGATTTCTCGCGGACTGCAGTTGCGCTCCATAAAGGCCTCGGCAATGGCGTCGAGCACCACGTAGTCAGGCAAGCTGTCCTGATCGGTCTGGTTCGGTCTTAACTCCGCAGACGGGGCTCGGATAATAATGCGCTCAGGAATCACTGCAGAAATCCCATTGCGATAGTGCGCGAGACGATACACCAAGGTCTTGAAAATATCTTTCAACACATTGAACCCGCCCGCCATGTCGCCGTAGAGGGTGGAGTAGCCCACTGCCATTTCGCTCTTGTTGCCTGTAGTGAGCACGATTGATCCCAACTTGTTCGACAGCGCCATCAACATCGTGCCGCGGATTCTAGCCTGCAGATTTTCTTCCGTAGTGTCTTCAGCGCGCCCCATAAACTGTGCAGCCAGCGCCCCTTTCAAGGCATCGAACACCGCTCCGATGGAAATCTCGCTATAACGCACACCCAGGGTATTTGCCATCTGCCGTGAGTCATCAATGCTCATCTGCGCTGTATACGGGGACGGCATCATTACCGCGTGAACTTGCTCCGCGCCTAGACAGTCCACCGCCACCGTCAGCGTCAGCGCCGAGTCAATACCACCGGACAGGCCGAGCAAAACCCCGGGGAAATTGTTCTTGCGTACATAGTCGTGCACTCCCAGGCAAAGCGCTTTGTAGACGCTCGCTTCCTCGCTGAGAGCCTCGACCATTTTGCCCGACAAGAATTTGTCACCGTTGAATTCCACATAGCCGACGGTTTCCTCGAAAGCTTGCAACTGGCACACCACCTCGCCATCAGGATTCATCACAAACGATGCGCCGTCGAAAACCAACTCATCCTGACCACCTACCAGGTTAACGAAGACGACCGGCAGACCGGTTTCTTGCACGCGGGCTCGCACTACATCGTAGCGCTCCGCCTGCTTGCCGAGGTGGTAGGGGGAAGCATTGAGCACCAACAGTACCTGAGCACCGGCCCTGGAAGCCAATGCTGGCGCGGCTTCCAGCCACACGTCTTCGCAGACATTGACGCCGAAACGCAATCCATCGATGGCGACTACACAGGGTTCGCTGCCGGATTCGAAGTAGCGCTCCTCATCGAATACATCATAGTTGGGCAGGCTCAGCTTGTGATACCACCCGATAATTTTCTTCCGGTGCAGTACTGCCGCAGCATTGAAGCGCCGGCCACCGACGAGCCGAGGCAGACCCACGACCAGCACAATGTCTGCGGAGACATCGAAAAGTTCGGCCAGTCCCGCTTCGCACGCACGATAGAATTCATCGCGCAGCAGTAAGTCTTCGGGAGGATATCCGGCGAGGGACAGTTCCGGGGTGAGCAGTATTCGAGCTCCCTCGCGTTTGGCCTGCAGCGCAGCATCCCGGATCTTACGGGCGTTGCCGAAGATATCCCCAACCGTGCAGTTAAGCTGGGCGATGGCAATTTTCATGGCGGGCGAAAGGGGAGAAAAAACAGCAGAGCAGGCATAATATCATAGGAGCAATGATGGGCAGACGCGCCTCGGCAGCAACGTCGCGCTGTCTTGCCTCTTGCCGTTGCCACCAATGCCGCAGCACGATGTTCCTTTTACTTACTGTAGGTCGATCAGATCCGCGCCCTTTGAATCATTAATGACGTCGGCCAGAAATCTGCGCAGTACAGCGCCCGCACTGGAAATTGCGGAGACGATTGCGGACATCCCGCCAGCAACCTGGGATGCACTTGCGGGCGGCCACCCCCTACTATCTCACGCCTTTTTAGATGGGCTTCACCGCACCGGCTGCGCGGCTCCTGCATCCGGCTGGGCGCCGCACTATTTGCTGCTGAAACGCGGCCCCGAACTGGTCGGTGCAATGCCGCTCTATCTCAAGGGCCACTCTTACGGCGAGTATGTTTTTGACTGGGCCTGGGCAGAGGCGTACGAGCGCATCGGGCGACGTTACTACCCCAAACTTCTCGGCGCCATTCCCTTCTCGCCGGTTTCCGGCACACGTCTCATGACGAGGGACGGCGCCGACCGCCAAACGCTGATCGGCGGCGCACTTGAACTGGCGCGCCAGTCTGGCGTCTCATCTCTGCACATCCTTTTTCCCGAAGACGTTGAGGCCACTCTGCTTGAGCAAGCCGGACTGCTAATTCGGCAAAGTGTGCAGTTTCATTGGCACAACGCCGATTACACCAGCTTCGATCAATTCCTGGCGGGCATGAACCACGACAAGCGCAAGAGGATCCGCCAGGAACGGCGCAAGGTGAATGACGCCGGGGTGGTTTTCCGTCGCCTGACGGGTCCGCAGATTCAGGAATTCGACTGGAATTTCTTCTACCGTTGCTACGCTTCCACCTATCGTGCCCATCTTTCCACGCCATACTTGAATCGAGCCTTCTTTCACCATCTGGGTGCGACCATGGCCGATCAGGTGTTGCTCGTGATCGCCGAACGCGACGGCAAGCCCGTCGCCAGCGCACTCAACCTTTTCGGCGCCAGCGTCCTGTACGGTCGCTACTGGGGAGCAACGCAATTCATATCCGGTCTGCACTTCGAGACTTGTTACTACCAGGCCATCGAGTTTTGCATCGAGCGCCACATAGGACGCTTCGAAGGCGGGGCGCAAGGAGAACACAAGCTCGCGCGCGGCTTTCGCGCGGTACGCACGCAGTCCGCGCACTGGCTGGCCGAACCTCAGTTCTCCTCGGCCGTGGAGCGCTACTTGGCGCGGGAAAGCTCCGGCGTGGATGCCTATATCGATGAGTTGAACGAGCGACAGCCGTTCAAGGAAGCGTAGCTCGCTACGCGAAGGCTGAATGACAACCTCCGCAATCGGACGGTTACTTCCAACGCGCTAGAAATTCCTTCCAATGCGGCCCTTCCGTTTTTGCCAGACTCTCGCGCACCAGTCCTACTTCCCGCTCATGGCCATCCATCGTAAGGAAACCACGCATCAACTGAAAACGCAGAAACACCAGATAAGTATTGGCGACGTCGGTCTCGCAGTAGTTCCGGATATCCGCAATCCGTCCGGCACAATAAGCCTTCCATACTTTCGAACCGTCCATACCCAGCTTGCCGGGCAGCCCGCACAATCTGGCGAGTTCATCGAGCGGCGCATTGGCGCGTGCCTGATACATCGCCAGCACGTCCATGAGATCGAGGTGCCGCGTGTGATAACGGCCAATGTAGCTATTCCATTTGAAGTCCCGGTCGTCGTCACCTGAGTCCCAGTAGCGCGACGCCACCACGCCGTTTATCAAACCGCGATAGTGCAACACAGGAAGATCAAAGCCCCCGCCATTCCACGAAACCAGTTGCGGAGTGTACTTTTCAATGCCATCGAAGAAGCGCTGGATCAGGGTCTTTTCGTCGTCTCCCGGGCTGCCAAGCGACCAGACGCGAAACGATTCGCGCTCGCGCAGAGCGCAGGAGATGGCAACCACCCGATGCTGATGCAAGGGCAGGAAATCGCTGCTTACCTGCTGGCGACGGCGATGGAAGGCAATTTCGGCGATCGATTCCGGCTTTTCATCGGCGCTTAGTTCATAGAGCTTGCGCAATCCCTCGACGTCGGGAATCGTCTCGATATCAAAAACCAGGGTTGGATTCAAATCAAGCTCGATAAGTGGCGCAGTACTCTATTCGCACGGGCGGCCATCCTGCACAGTTTCATCCGGTTTCAGGGTCCCAGTGGTGAATCAACTTATGCTCGGGGCGTCTCGACACCGCTCCCTCTTGCCCGCCTGTTCGTCATTTCTTCTTCCACGCTCCCGAGGCGTCCTGATACCACCATCCCGCCTGGGCCTTTTGGATCCACCGCTGGGCGAATGTCGACTGCACTTGCTCGGCCCACTCAGGGTGGTTATTGGCCCGAGCGATCTCCTGATACAGCTTGCGGCGATCGTTGTTCTCCGCTCCTACCTCCGCGTTCACACCCTGGCGTTGGCTGAGCGGTACCGTGTTGGCGTCGCGAACAGCGACGAAACCGTCGCGGGTCAAACCTATCGCACCGCTCGCATAGTGTGCTTCGAGTGTGGTATGGCGCGCCTGCATGGCGCTCTTGATGGCGGCGACGGCGGGAGTGTTTATCTCCAAATCTGCTTGTTGGGCATAGGCCGGGAACCAGGCAAGCAGACCCATGAAAAAGCTTAGAACGAAGAGATCAATGCGGCGTCTATTCACTGGGTTCTCCTACTTTCCGGTTTGCGGGTTGGCGGAATCGCCGGGTTGCTTGTCTCCGCTTGGTTTGCCCTGTATTTGCCACACTTCGTCGATGATCTTATCAGCCGCCTTCTCAGCCGCAGCTGCGGGAAAATAGATATTGATCGTTACACAGGCGGAAAAGGTGCAACTCGCTAGAGCGAGCAACGCGCCAGCTCCAAGCCGCTGCCTCCCGTCAAGCGAGAGGGGACTGCTCGTACGCTCAATCATGGACTCTCCTGTTCATCTGATGATCGGCTGCGCGTTACTTTGAATGACCCGTGACAAGCGCTCAATTAATTCATTCCAGCCCACCGAGCGATTGTAGCCGAGCACCGTGATCGCGGGTATCCCACCGCCTTTAACGATGAGGTAGCCTTGCGGTGTACTTGCTACACCCGCCATCTCGCAAACATTGTTCCGTAGCCGGCAGGATAACCCTATCTGATCGTAGCCAAACTCCTTGAAGAAACCCAGGAAACTTCGTTGGATGGCCGCCGCAGCCCCTGCTCCCCCAAGAGAGGAAATGTTCTGAACCGCTTGCTGGCTGATCTTTTTCCGATAGTTGCCCGCGCTGGACTGCACTTTCGCATCGAACTTGACCGGCTTCCAGTTGGAGAGCTCCAAAGCCTTCAGGTCGGCATCGATGCGGCCATCGATTGAGCCGAATTTAAACGTACTCGTCAGTAGTCCCAAATCAAGATTGCGCATTTGCACGTCGGCATTCAGCCGAGGTGCGGGGCCAAGAAAATCCGCCAGACTGACGTTATCGATAACCACGTCGCCGTCGAACACCCGTATTGCGACTGCGCCGACGACGTCAACGCGACCGTCGGCATACGTTACTTCCGGGATGGTGGCGGCGAGCACTCCGCGCATGACCGGCCCCCCAAGAGCCTTGGTTAGCGCCTCCATGGAGATGGGGAGCAATACGCCACGGAACTTCCAGCGCCAGTTGCTGTCTTCCCGCCACACCCGGACCGCGTTCATTGCCAACTTTCCGTCAAGAATCGGCAACTCCAATTCGTCGATGGCAAAATCGAAGCCCTCCGACTTGACCCGCGTCTGTAGTTTGCCAATCGGAATACCCGAAACGCTGGCTGCCGCAAATTCCAAGGTTGCCTCGCCGGTGCCTCTGCGATTCCACGGAAGGCTTCCGTTCAGATGCTGTATTGCGAAGCGCTTACGCTGGTCTTCGATCGAAACATCAAGCAACTGGAGATCCAGCTGCTGCAGCTCTGCGTCGGCATAGCGCAGCTCGAACGTGATGCCCCCACTCGCGTCGAGTGCGTCGAGCGCGGTCTTATCGAGGAACGGTTTTAGCAACAGGGTGTACAAGGTCTTCGCATCAAGTTGGGTGGCAGCCGCTCGTCCTTGCTCGAGCCCACCCTTCGTGCTCCAATCGCCGCTGAATTGCACTGCCCCCAGCTGCGCGACTTGTAGACTTCCCTCGGTGACATGCAACCGCTCCTCCACGAAGGCACCGTTCGCGCGCAGCCGATGCCCGCCGCTGGGAATGTACAACGGCGACCAGAATACTTCCCCTTTGTTCCACACAATGTCGCTGTTCCAATTGAGCCCTCCGCCCGCGCGCGTGCCGACAAGTTTGAGCGATGCAGCGATTTTCTCGCCGGCATGCAGGCCGCTCGGGTCAGCGAAATTGAGATCGTCGACGGCCAGATTCGCGTCGACACGGCGCAGTTCTGCACCCTTACCCTCCAAGTTCAACGTGCCGCTCAAAGTACCCCGACTCGGGACGGGTGCGTCTTTGGGAAGGAAAGAGGCAAGTTGCGCGAGCGATGCAGCGGATGCTCCGAGATTCGCTTGCCAGCTTTCACCGTTGAAGGCGGCCATGGCACGCCAATTTTCTGCTCCGCCTGGCGCCAGGGCCAGGTGTAGCTCCTGCTGCGCAATCAAATACTCGAAATCGATGCCCGCGGCGAACGAGCTTGTCCTCAGTTGTCCCTTCTTGCAAGTGAGCCTATTGCCTTGCCAATCGAACCGCGGGCAAGTCACGTGGACGTTCGAATAAGAGCGACCAAGAAGGCGCAGTTTTGTAACATTGACCTGCAGGACATTGCCAGCACTCTGCAGCTTCATTGTCACGCCTTGCAGAGCGATGGCCGGATGGTCGATGTCGTCGATGGTGAGGACGAGCGCATCGACGGACGAAGCAGAGCGCGCAGCGATCAACAGACCACCGAGCAGAACAACCGGCGCCAGGCGCAGCGCGGCGCTGCGCTGGGGCCACCTGTTGAAGAATCTAAGCGGGGAAGACGCCTGTGGAAAGATACCTGTCTCCCCGATCGCAGACGATATGCACGATCAATGCATTCTCTACTTCAGCGGAAATCCTCAGTGCTGCCACCAATCCACCGCCCGAGGAAATGCCGGCGAAGATGCCTTCTTGCTTCGCCAAGCGGCGGGTCGTCTCTTCCGCTTCTGCCTGAGTCACCTCGATAATGCGATCGACGCGGGACCTGTCGTAGATTTTTGGCAGGTACGCTTCCGGCCACTTGCGAATACCGGGCACTTGCGATCCCTCCTTGGGATGCACGCCGATAATCTGGATCTTTGGATTTTTTTCCTTGAAGAACTTTGAGCAGCCCATGATGGTGCCTGTCGTTCCCATCGTGGCTACAAAATGGGTGAGCCTGCCTTTGGTATCGCGCCAGATCTCGGGCCCGGTCCCCAGGTAATGCGAAAGCGGATTGTCCGGGTTGGCAAACTGGTCGAGAATAACGCCTTCGCCCGCGGCACGCATTCGCTCAGCAGTATCGCGGGCGAGTTCCATGCCGCCCGATTCGGGCGTCAGTACAAAGCGGGCGCCATAGGCCGCCATACTTTGCCGCCGTTCCACTGACAGATGCTCCGGCATGACCAGCACCATCTGATAACCGCGCAAGGAGGCAACCATCGCGAGCGCAATGCCGGTGTTGCCGCTGGTCGCCTCGATAAGCGTGTCGCCGGGCTTGATATCACCGCGCCGTTCCGCACCCACGATCATGGAGAGCGCCGGGCGGTCCTTCACCGAGCCTGCTGGATTGTTGCCCTCAAGTTTAGCAAGCAGGACATTGCTGGTCCCGCCGGCCAAACGCTTGAGCCGGACGAGCGGAGTGTTACCGACGAAATCTTCAAGCGTGGGGTCCATGTCTTGCTGCCAATACTGTCGTGGAACGATTATCGCATACCGATAGCGGACGGCGGTCGCACAACGCCGCCCGATGAGGAGCACGTATCGCGCGGTTTGCTTGCGGCTTGGACCCATTTGCCGAGAGCCGCCGCCGCTCGAGAACCGCGCCTGCGTGATTGTCGCTGTTGCCCGGTACGAATCGGCGGGATGACGTCCTAGGTGTCCGCTATCCGCCCCAGAAGGTAGTTGACATAGCGTGGCACCCCTTCTTCAACAGTGAGAAAAGGTCGGTCGTAACCGGCTTTGCGCAAAGCCTGCATGTCAGCCTGCGTGTAACTCTGATACTTGCCCTTGAGCGCCTCGGGGAACGCAACGTACTCTATGATGCCCTGCGTGCTTAGTTCCGCCAGTGACAGCGGCGATGCACCCTCGGCTACGCGGCAGGCGTTGACCGTGGCTACTGCCACATCGTTGAAGGTCTGACCACGACCGGTCCCCAGGTTGAAGATCCCGGAGTGGCGCGGACGATCGAGAAAAAACAGATTCGCCTCTACCACGTTCTCGACCGAGACAAAATCGCGAATCTGCGCGCCATTCGCATAACCCTCGGAGCCTTCGAATAGTCTGACCTTTCCGTCACCGCGATACTGGTTGAAGAAATGAAACGCGACGGATGCCATGCGTCCCTTGTGCGCCTCGCGTGCTCCGTAAACATTGAAATAGCGAAAGCCGAGAACCTGAGCTCCGAAGTTGTGGTTATGGGCGCGCACGTACTGGTCGAACAGGAACTTTGAATAGCCATAGACATTCAGTGGCGCTTCAAACTGGCGCTCTTCCCTAAAGACGCGCCCGCGCCCGTAGACCGACGCGCTCGACGCATAGAGCAAAGGAATGTCACGCTCCTGGCAATATTCGAGCAGCGCGACCGAATAGCGATAGTTGTTTTCCATCATGTATCGGCCGTCGCTTTCCATCGTGTCCGAACAGGCACCCTGATGCAGGACCGCTTCAATTTCACCCTCCAGGGCATCCTCCCGCACGAGGCGAAGGAATTCATCCTTGTCGACGTAGTCTGTGATTTCGCAGTCGACCAAATTGTTGAACTTCTCCGCGCGCGACAGGTTGTCGACGGCGAGAATCCTGGTTTCTCCACGCTCATTGAGCGCCTTGACCAAATTAGCACCGATAAACCCGGCCGCGCCGGTCACGATGATCATGACCTATCTCCGCAGGCGATTTCGGTCGGGACCAATGCCGTGAGGCGTGTTAGCCCGGCACTGGATGCTGCCAAGTCGGTGGCGAAGTTCATGCTTGCTCCAGCATTCTCGATCGGTACGATCGCAACGACGGGATTTCAGAAGAACTCGTGGCACAGGCAAGCAGTCTTGCAGCGCTACCGCGTGGGGATTTGGTCGGCTCATGGTTTCGGCGCCTCCCGCAACGATCTTATCCATCAAGCACTGCACACCATTCCTACCGTTGCGACTACTCCACCAGATTCTGCGCCAGTTCCTGGCGAGTCACTACCGCGGTGCCGAGCTTGCCCACGACAATCCCTGCGGCGCGATTGGCAATGTGCACCGCGTCCTCAAGGGTAAAGCCCGCGGCCAGCATCAACGCCAGTGTTCCGATGACGGTATCGCCGGCGCCACTGACGTCGTAGACCTCGCGAGCCTGCGTCGGTTCATGAAGAACGCTGCCCTCCCGGAACAACGTCATCCCTTCTTCCGAACGGGTCACCAGCAAGGCGTCCAATTGCAGGTCCCGGCGCAACTTTTCTGCCTTGATGCGCAGTTCGTCTTCATTCTTCCAACGCCCTGCGACCTCCCGGAATTCCGCCCGGTTAGGAGTCAGCAAGGTCACTCCTCGATAGCGATCGTAATCGTCGCCTTTTGGATCCGCGAGCACGGGCTTCCCCGCCTGCCGACAGGCGGCGATCATCTCGGCAATGTGCGTGAGCCCACCCTTGCCGTAGTCCGAGAGCACCACCACGTCGGCGCCAGCCAGCATTTCCTGGAAGTCCTGCAGCTTGGAACGCAGAACCTCCTTGGAGGGCGGATCCTCAAAATCGATGCGCAACAGTTGCTGCTGCCGGCCGATGACGCGCAATTTCACGGTGGTCGCAATATCTGCATCCTCGTGCAGCTTAAAGGCGACACCTTCACGTTGCAATAAGCTTGCCAGTGTCCGACCAGCCTCATCCTTCCCCACAACCGAGAGCAAATTAGCTTGCCCACCCAGCGCTGCAATGTTGCGCGCCACGTTGCCCGCCCCTCCCGCACGTTCCTCGCAACGTTGCACATGAACTACCGGGACAGGAGCCTCGGGCGAAATTCGGCTCACATCCCCGAACCAGTAGCGGTCCAGCATCACGTCGCCGACGACGAGCACTCGTGCCGCGGCCAAGGACGAAGCCCGAAGGACGAAGGAAGAACTCAGCCTGGTCACCTCATCGCCTCAGCCCGGGTGCTTGCGTCCATTCTTTGTTCGCCACGGCTAAAGCCTGCCCACCGCGTGGTACTCGACGCCATGGCGGCGGACCAGGGCCGGTTCATACAAGTTGCGACCATCGAAGATCACCGGGGTCGCGAGCGCGCCCTTGATCGCCTCGAAGTCCGGACTGCGAAACTCCTTCCACTCGGTAACAATTGCGAGCGCATCCGCACCGGTGAGCGTATCCATCGGACTGACGGCGAAGCTCACCCGCGTTTCGGTCCCGTATATTCGCCGTGCTTCGTGCATGGCAATCGGATCGTAGGCACGAACTGTGGCGCCACGTGCCAGCAATCCGTCGATCAGCACCTGGCTGGGCGCTTCGCGCATATCGTCGGTGTCGGGTTTGAAGGCGAGACCCCAGAGAGCGAAGCGTTTTCCGGTGAGATCCTCACCGAACCGCGCCACGATTTTGCTTTCGACGATGCGCTTTTGCCGGTCGTTGACGGCGTCCACCGCGCCCAGCAGCATTAGTTCGAAGTCCAGCTCATGGGCGGTCCTGCGCAACGCCTGCACATCTTTGGGAAAGCATGATCCGCCGTAACCGCACCCCGGATACAGGAACTGGTAGCCGATGCGCGGGTCCGAGCCGATCCCCTGGCGCACATGTTCGATATCCGCCCCTAGCTTTTCAGCCAATAGCGCGAGTTCATTCATGAATGAAATGCGTGTCGCCAACATGGCGTTGGCGGCGTACTTGGTGAGCTCGGCAGAGCGAATGTCCATGCTTAGCAAACGCTCGCGATTGCGCATGAACGGTGCGTATAGGTCACGCATGGCCTGGACCGCCTGTTCGCTGTCGGCGCCGATCACAACGCGGTCCGGTCTCATGAAATCGTCGACCGCCGCACCTTCCTTAAGAAACTCGGGATTGGACACTACTGAAAATTGAATATCGACAGAGCGTTTTTTCAACTCATCGGCAACCGCCGCGCGCACCCGATCGGCGGTGCCAACGGGAACGGTGGACTTGTCAACGATGATCTTCGCCTCGCTCATATGCTTGCCGATGTTGCTTGCCGCGACAACGACGTGGCGAAGATCAGCCGAACCATCTTCGTCGGGAGGAGTGCCGACGGCGATGAACTGAATGCGCCCCCACGCAACGCTCTGTTCTATATTGGTCGTGAATTTCAGCCTTCCTACCGCGGCATTACGCTGTACCATCGCTTCCAAGCCCGGCTCGAAGATGGGAATGCCGCCTCGCTTAAGAGTGGCGATCTTCGTTTCGTCCAGATCGAGGCAGAGAACATCGTTACCGACTTCGGCAAGACATGCTCCGCTCACCAAACCCACGTACCCAGTACCAATAATGCTGACTTTCATTGTTGTCTCGCAGAAAACGCCGTAATTGAATCATTGATCGCGGTCAACACCGCCAGAGGGTCGGCCGCCTGAGTGATAGGTCGGCCGATCACCAGGTAGTCGGCGCCGCACTGCAGCGCTTGCTCAGGTGTTACGACGCGCGCCTGATCGCCGTGGTCGGTGCCGGCAGGACGAATGCCCGGGGCCACGAGTTGAAACGTGCCTCCTAGTTGGGATTTCAACAAAGTGGCCTCCTGGGCGGAACAGACCACGCCATCCAACCCGCAATGTTGCGCGAGTTGCGCCAGGCGCAACACGGCGGCCCGCATGGGTCCGATGAGCCCAATCGCGTCCAGGTCATGGTCGGACAGGCTGGTGAGCACAGTGACCCCGATCAGCAGCGGCCTGTGTGCAGCGGCGTCTACAGCTTGACGAGCGGCACGCAACATGGCTGCGCCACCACAAGCATGCACATTCATCATCCATACCCCAAGCTTTGCTGCTGCTGCGCAAGCTTTGGCGACCGTATTGGGAATGTCGTGAAATTTCAGGTCGAGAAATACGGCGAAGCCGCGATCGACGAGCAGTTCGACGAAGCGCGGCCCTGCCGCAGCGAACAGTTCGATGCCGACTTTGAGCCGGCAGCTATCCGGATGCAAGCGATCAACCAGGGCCTTCGCGGCGGCTTCGGTATCATAGTCCAGCGCCACGATAACGTTCCCGTGCTTCACTCGACCGCCTCCAGCTCCGCCGTTCGGCGCGGCGGATAGCTTTCCCATCCTCCGCAAGCCGGGCAATGCCAATAGAACTGGCGCGCCTTGAAGCCGCAACTTTGGCACTGATAGCGCGCGAGCCGGCTGACATGCGACTGAATGAGGTTCTTGATCAGCTGCAAATCGGTGCGACGCTCGGGTGGCGTATCCAATAGCTGCGCCTCCAGCAGCTTGTCCAGACCGAGCAAGCTTGGGTTGCGCCGGACATCGTCGCGCACCAGTCGGTATGCCGGCTCAGCACCCTCCGCCTCCAGAATGGCTTGGAACACCACGTTCAGCAGGTCCAGCGAGGCATAGCGCTCCTGATAGCCGCGCAGCAACTGTAATCCTTCATTTTGCTTACCCAGTGCCTGGTAACTCTTGAGCAGGTTTTCAGCAACCAGGCAGAGATAGGCAGGATTCTGCGATTCGATCTGAATCCACGCCTGGATCGCGGCATCGTGGTTGCCGCCCTTGGCCTCCCACTCACCTTTCAATATATTGGCCCGTATGCATTTGCGATTTGCAGCCAGCGCATGCCCGAGGTTCGCGTAGGCGGCTTCAACGCGCGAGTGGGTGTAGTCCCCGATCGCCATTTCACACCAGTAGTTAGCAATTTGCACCTGCAAGTCGAGCGATGTCGAAACCTCGAGCTCCTTGCTGATCTCGATCGCCTTGGCCCATTCCTTTTCCTGCATGTAGATGTCCAGCAGGTGGCGCAATGATTGGCGGGCATAGCTGGTGGTGCGCAGCTTGTTGAACAGATCCTCGGCACGATCGAGCAAGCCCGCCTTGAGGTAGTCCTGGGAAAGTTCAAAGGTTGCCTGGGTCCTCTGCTCTCCATTGATATCGGTGCGCTCCACCAGATTCTGGTGCATTCGGATGGCACGGTCGACTTCGCCACGGCGACGAAATAGTCCACCCAAGGCAAACTGCAATTCCGCCGTTTGCGTGTCTGCCTTGGAGACTTCGATGAAAGCCTCGATCGCCTTGTCGGGCTGCTCGTTAAGCAAAAGATTCAAGCCGCGAAAGTACGAGTCGGGAAGAGCGCGAGATTCGGAAATCAAATGTCGAATATCGATACGCGCCGCGATCCAGCCGATGGCAAAGAATAGCGCGGCACCGAGCAATAACCAGAAATTGAAGTCCATCGATCAGGAGCGTGCGGCTCGCGCCGCGAAGAGCTTCGCGGCGAGGTTACGGACCACTGGACAAATCTGGTGCGCCGGGTGTTGTCAGATCCGCTTCCAGTCTGCGGCTTTGGGTGCGCCGGAAAGCCGCCAGCTCACGGCGCAAGCGAAAAATCGAGCCGAACAGAATAAGTAGACCCATGACCACCCCCACCACGAAAAACAGTAGCATGATGAGCGCGAGCGGCGCAGTCCATTCGTAACCCAAATAAAACCTGATGTTGACCGGATCGGCGTTCTTGATAAAGAAGCCGGTAAGCAAGATGACCAGAACAAGACGTAGGATCCAATAGATTGTTTTCATCCTCGCTCAGAGCCGGTTGTGGACTCTCGCCGCCGCACGAGTGGCGTGAGTATAGCAAGGTTCCCGGTTGACGGCGCGCCACACCATCAGCGGCCGCGGTCTATCGAGTACATAACAAAAGGGCGGCGTGTTGAAACGCCGCCCCTTCGATTGCCTTCTTCGCAGCTATTCTTCGAAATCCACCCGCTCACGCAATTCCTTGCCGGCCTTGAAGTGCGGAACAAACTTCTCCGGCACAAGAACCTTTTCGCCAGTCTTTGGATTCCGGCCGGTGCGTGGCGGCCTGTGATTGAGTCCAAAACTTCCGAAGCCGCGAATCTCGATGCGGTCACCGGTGGCCAAGGACTTCGCCATGGCATCCAGCATGGTCTTTACGGCGAATTCCGCGTCCTTCGGTTTTAGCGGCGTATGCCGCTCGCTCAAAATTGCAATAAGCTCCGATTTCGTCATGGCGCCTCGCGTATTAATTTTTGTTGTCGAGCTTGGCTTTGAGCAACGCACCCAGGTTGGTCGTGCCGGCAGCGCCCGAGTTTTCCGCCTGCACCTTTTGCATCGCCACGGCCTCTTCTGCAGCATCCTTGGACTTGATGGACAAGTTGATCGAACGGTTCTTGCGATCCACATTGATAATCACCGCTTCGACTTCGTCGCCTTCCTTGAGCTTAGTGCGAATGTCCTCCACCCGATCACGCGAAACTTCCGAAGCACGCAGGTACGCTTCCACGTCGCCCTCCAATCCAATCACTGCGCCCTTGCCGTCGATCGCCTTGACCGTACCCTTCACGACCGTGCCTTTGTCGTGGGCTGCGACAAAATTACTGAACGGATCGCCATCGAGCTGGCGGATACCCAGAGAAATGCGCTCGCGTTCCACATCGATAGACAGAATGACAGCCTCGACCTCATCGGCTTTCTTGTACTTGCGCACCGCTTCTTCGCCCGGCTCGGTCCATGACAGGTCAGACAGATGCACCAAGCCGTCGATGCCGCCCGGGAGACCAATGAACACACCGAAATCGGTGATCGACTTGATCTGCCCTTGCACCTTGTCGCCCTTTTTATGGTTCATGGAAAACTCTTCCCATGGATTCGCCATGCACTGCTTCATGCCGAGCGAAATACGGCGGCGGTCTTCGTCGATTTCCAGGATCATTACTTCGACTTCGTCGCCTAGCTGCACTACCTTGGATGGGTGAACATTCTTGTTGGTCCAATCCATCTCGGAGACGTGGACCAAGCCTTCGATCCCTTGCTCGATCTCTACGAAGGCACCGTAGTCCGTGAGGTTGGTGACTTTGCCGAACAAGCGTGTGCCCTGTGGATAGCGGCGGCCCAAGCCGACCCATGGATCGTCTCCTAGCTGCTTCATGCCCAGCGAAACGCGGTTTTTCTCCTGGTCGAATTTGAGGATTTTCGCGGTAACCTCATCACCTACGGCGAGCACTTCTGAAGGATGCTTGACGCGGCGCCACGCGAGGTCGGTAATGTGCAACAGACCGTCGATCCCGCCGAGGTCCACGAATGCGCCGTAATCGGTGATGTTCTTGACGATGCCCTTGACCACCGCGCCTTCCTTGAGGCTCTCCAACAGGCTCTGCCGATCGGCGCCCTGACTCGCTTCCAATACGGCACGGCGCGAAACGACAACGTTGTTGCGCTTGCGGTCGAGCTTGATCACCTTGAATTCCATCTCCTTATTTTCGTAAGGCGTGGTGTCCTTGACGGGACGGATATCGACCAGTGAACCGGGCAGGAAGGCACGAATGCCGTTCACCATGACCGTCAGACCCCCTTTAACCTTGCCGCTCACCATGCCACTGACAAGCGTTCCCTGCTCCAGGGCCACTTCGAGATCCAGCCACGCCTTCAGGCGCTTGGCCTTGTCGCGCGATAACTTGGTCGCGCCATGACCGTCTTCGAGCGCCTCGATCGCCACCGATACAAAATCGCCGACCTTGACCTCGAGCTCGCCGCGATCGTTTTTGAACTCTTCGATCGGAATGACGCTCTCCGACTTCAGGCCGGCGTTCACGATGACCACGTTCTGGTCGACCGAAATGACCTCGGCGGTGATTACTTCTCCGGCGCGCATTTCCTGGCGCGCCAAGCTTTCCTCAAACAGCGCGGCGAAGTTGTTTTCGGAACTTTGGGGTGGGTTAACAAAAGTGGTTGCCATGGGGGAAAAGTCCAGTCTTCCGTCACGTTGGGTAACGGGTTAGTGAGTAACGAATAGTCAGTGAATTCGGGAGTTGGATCGGCGCTGTGCGTACCGGGCTGCCGCGCAAGCGGTTACTGCTTGTTCCTTACCGCGCAGTTAAAAGAATCCCGTCGGATCGCCGTCGATGACATTGCCAATGCGCTGCCCAGAATACTATGGTCTCGCGATTCATCACCGGGGAAACAGACCTCCCCACCTATTACTGACAACTTTATAAGCCAGATCATAGCGTTACAACTATGATGCTGGCGGTGAAACCGTCGTAGCGTAGCGCTTGAGTACAAACTCTACCGCCTCCTCAATGGTAAGGTTCGTAGTATCCAGCACCACAGCATCTCGGTTGATCTTCAGCGGCGCTACCGCCCGAGCGCTGTCGCGCGCGTCTCGATCCCGCAGCTCTTTTAAAATCTGCGCGATGTTAGCAGACATTCCTTTTTCTATCAACTGTTTATAACGCCGTTCGGCCCGCGTTTCGACGCTCGCCGTGAGATAAATCTTGAGCACCGCGTCGGGGAAGACGACAGAGCCCATATCCCGGCCATCGGCGACCAACCCCGGCGGCTGGCGAAACGCGCGCTGGCGATCGAGCAACGCGACGCGCAGGCCGGGCAGCGCGGCGATGGCCGAAGCTGCATTGCCGGCGGCCTCGGTACGTAGTTCCAGCGAGACGTCTCTGCCTTCCAGATAGACGCCCGCGCGGTAGAAACCAAAGTCGAGTTGCTCGGCAAGCTGAGCGAGTCGCGCCTGATCGGCGAGCGACACATTTGCCCGCAACGCCGCCAGCGCGGCGACGCGATAGATGGCACCGCTGTCCAAATAATGGAAGCCGAGTTCCTGGGCGGCGCGTTGCGCGACCGCACCCTTGCCGGAGCCGGAAGGTCCATCAATAGCAATGACAGGACTGATAGCGAAGTCGGTCATTCAAATAATATGTCGCGCCAAATACAAGTAACGCAGCAAAAAACGCAGCAAAAACTCTGCCACGCTTGACGCCGGCCCACGTCAGGTCAGTCCTTCACGATCCGCGCCAACGCCTGAAAATAACCCGGAAAGGTCTTATTCACGCATTGCGGATCATTAATGCGCACCGTCACGCCACCGAGCGAAGCCAACGAGAAGCACATGGCCATCCGGTGGTCCTCATAGGTGTCGATCGATGCATGGGCAGTGAGTTGTGCGTTGGCCGGGGGCGTCAATCTCAGGTAGTCCGACCCTTCCTCGACTGTTGCACCCAGCTTGCGCAATTCCTTTGCCATCGCGGCGAGGCGGTCCGTCTCCTTCACTCGCCAGCTTCCCACGTTGCGGATGGTACTCGTGCCGCCGGCAAACAGCGCCACTACCGCAATGGTCATCGCTGCGTCCGGAATGTGATTGAGGTCGGCATCGATCGCCAGCAACTTTCCGTTCGCTGGGCCCCGCGCTTCGATCCACCCGTCACCCATTTCGATCCGTGCACCCATTTGAGCGATGACCTGGGCGAACCGCACATCACCTTGAATGCTCGCCTTGCCTACACCATGCACCCGCACCGGGCCGCCACCGATCGCCCCGGCAGCAAGAAAATACGAAGCCGATGACGCATCGCCCTCCACTTGGATCATCCCGGGACTTCGATACGTCTGCCCGGCGGGCAGGAAGAATTCCGCCCAGTCGCGACGTTGCACTCGTATGCCAAAGCGAGCGAGCAGGTTAAGGGTAATTTCAACATAGGGCTTGGAAATGAGTTCACCGATCACCGCAATCGTTGCAGCGTGCCCCGTCAACGGAAGCGCCATCAGCAACGCGGTGAGAAATTGGCTGGACACATCGCCGCGCACCGTCGTCCGCAGAGGTGCGTCCCGGGCTGCGATCTCGGCCGGGCGGACGGCCAGTGGCGGGTAACCCTGTTTATCGAGGTAGCTGATGTTGGCGCCGAGTTCGCGCAACCCATCCACCAGATCGGCGATCGGTCTCTCGTGCATGCGCGGCACGCCGGAGAGGCGGTAATGCCCCTGACAAAGTGCCAGGACCGCAGTAAGCGGACGAAATGCTGTGCCTGCATTGCCCAGAAAAAGCTCGGCGCTCTTAACCGGAAATTGCCCGCCTGCACCGTTGACGAGATAGCTGTCGGATTCCCCTCGCTGCTCCCAGTGCACTCCCAGCGTGCGCAGCGCATCGAGCATCACTTGAGTGTCATCCGATGCGAGCAGGCTGCGGACTTCCGTGACGCCTCCAGCCAGCGCCGCAAGCAGCAACGTACGATTGGAAATGCTTTTTGAGCCGGGCAACGCGACGTCGCCTTCAGCATGAAATATGGGGGCAAGATCCAGATATTGCATAGCGCGCTCTGGGCTCAGGAATCGTTGCGGCCGTCTACCGGCTTGTTCCCGGCGAGCCACGCGCTGCGCCCATCCCTGGCCCGAGCGAACAATGCCTCCAACGCATCGGCATCGCCCGCGAGAAGAAGATTGCGCAGGCTGCTCAATTGTTCCTGATAGCTCTCCAATTCACTTACCAGTGCGGCGCGATTGCTCAAGCACACGTCGCGCCACATTTCCGGCGAACTGCCGGCAATGCGAGTGAAATCTCGGAAGCCGGTTCCAGCAAAGCGGAAGAACTCTTCCGCGTCCGCCCGCCCCGCTAACTCCTCCACCAGCGCAAAGGCAAGCAGGTGCGGTAGGTGACTTACCGCTGCCAACACGCGATCGTGGAACGCTGCTGACATCTGACAGGTATGCGCTCCGCAAGCAGTCCACGCCTCGCGCACGAGCGCAATCGAGGCCGCCGACGTTTCAGCAAGCGGGGTGATGACGACGTTATGTTCCCGGAACAGATCCGCTCGCGCCGCGGTGACGCCGGAACGTTCCGCGCCGGCGATGGGATGAGCCGGAACGAACCGGGCGAGCGATCCCGGAAGCAGTTCGCAAGCGAGCCGCACCACATCTTGCTTGGTGCTGCCGGCATCGGTGAGCACGCTCTCCTCGTCGATATGGGGGGCGATGTGCTCAATCACGCTACGCATCTGGCCGAGCGGCATGGCCAGTAACACGAGCGCAGCACCGCTCACCGCCTTCGCCGAATCGCTTTCTTCCCGATCGATAACCCCCAGTTCAAGCGCCAGGTGGCGATTGAGCGCATTTCGATCGACGCCTACAACCTCGCCTACCGCCCCGGCCTCCTTAAGCGCCAAGGCGAACGAGCCGCCTATCAAACCGACCCCGAAAATGGCGACCCGCTCAAGCATACGGCTTTCCCATCGCTTTCTTCGGCATCAAGCGCTCTGCGGGCAAAGTGCCGCTGCCAGCAAGCGCAGAAACTTCTCGTTCTGCTCTTGCAGCCCGACGGTAACGCGCAGGTATTCAGGCATCCCATAGTTGGCAATCGGCCGCACGATGACCCCGCCGCGCAGCAACTTCTGATAGATCTCCGCCGCCGGGCCCACCTTTACCGAGACGAAATTCCCGAATGACGGAATGTAGGAGAGACCCAGACTCTTGAAGCCTTCCGTCAACTGCTTCATGCCCGCCTGGTTGAGCGCATAGCTGCGCCGGAGAAAATCCTCATCGTCGAGCGCCGCGGCAGCGGCGGCCAGGGCCAAACTGTTGACGTTGAAAGGCTGCCGGACCCGATTCATCAAGTCGGCCACCCGAGGGTCCGCGCATGCGTAGCCCACACGCAGCCCAGCGAGTCCATAGGCCTTTGAAAAGGTGCGCGTCACAATGAGCCGCGGAAAGTCCTTGAGCCACGCGAACGTGTTGGTTCGCTTGTCATGCGGCAAATACTCCGTATACGCCTCATCGAGGATAACCAGCACGCTCTCCGGCAAGCTTGCGACGAATGTCTTGAGCGCGGGTGCTTCGACAAATGTTCCGGTGGGATTATTCGGGTTGGCGATAAAAAGAAGTTTTGTGGCTGGGGTCACGGCGTTTCGCATGGCGTCGAGGTCGTGGCCGAAATTTTTTGCCGGCACTTCGATTCCCCGTCCGCCAGTCGCTTGCACGGCCAGTGGATAGACCGCAAAGGCATGTTGAGAATAGACCGCCGATCGTCCGGGACCCAGAAACGCTCTCGCTGCCAGCTCGAGAACGTCGTTGGAACCGTTGCCGAGCACGAGTTGTTCGCTCCCTACCCCGAACCTGCGCGCAAGCGCGGACTTGAGCTCGAAACCGTTGCCGTCCGGATAGAGAGCCGAGGCGCTCACCATGCGCCGCACCGCGGCGAGCGCGCGCGGGCTGATGCCGAGTGGGTTCTCGTTGGAGGCTAGTTTGATGATGTCTGTCAGGCCCAGCTCGCGTTCCAACTCGGAAATAGGTTTTCCCGGTTGATAGGGCGCAATGTCGCGGATATTGGCCGGAGCCAGGTCACGAGGATTCATCGATTTCTTCTCCCGGAACGCTCACCCGATTAAATTACCGCGACGGGGTAGGAACCCAGGATTTTGAGGAATGCCGCCTCGCCACGCAATTCGTCGAGTGCGTTGGCCACAACTTCGTCTTTCACATGGCCTTCGATGTCGACGAAGAACACATATTCCCATAGCTCGGTGCGCGAAGGACGGGACTCGAACTTCGTCATACTCACGTTGTGCCGCGCAAAGGGGGTGAGTAGATCGTGCACCGCACCGGGTCGGTTTTTGGCCGACATGATGAGCGAGGTCTTGTCCTTACCGGAGGGGCCCGCAACGTGAGTGCCTAACACCAGAAACCGAGTCGTGTTATTGGGCTCGTCCTCGATGTTGCGAGAGAGCGCGGTAAGGCTGTAGCGCTCGGCCGCCATTTCTCCGGCAACTGCGGCGCCGTCTGCCTCGCTTGCCGCAATGCGCGCGGCTTCGGCATTGCTAGACACGGAGATTCGCTCGACGCGCGGCATGTTCAAATTCAACCATTCGTGGCATTGGGCGAGCGATTGGGCGTGGGAGTAGACGCGCTTGATCTCGTCGAACGACATGCCGGGGCGTTTGCACAGCAGATGATGATGAATGCGCAGCACGATCTCGCCGCAAATGTGCAACTGGGTCTGCGTCATGAGGTCCAGTGAACGCCCAACCGCACCTTCGGTGGAATTCTCCACGGGGACCACGCAGTAGTCGGTGCCGCCCGAAGCTGCTGAGCGGAACACGTCGTCAATGGAACTACACGGCACCGCCATCGCGGCATGACCAAAATGCTTTATTGCCGCGGCTTCCGAGAACGTGCCGGCAGGCCCGAGAAACGCCACCGACAGTCGCTTTTCCAGCGCCAGACAAGCTGACATGATCTCGCGGAACAGGATTGCCACCGTCTCGGGTGAGAGCGGACCGCTGTTGAGCTCCTTGACGCGACGCAACACTTGGGCTTCGCGCTCAGGACGGTAAATAATGCCTTGCTTGATCTGACCGATCTCGTGCGCGCAGGAGGCGCGCAGGTTGACCAGTTTGAGCAGTTCGACATCGAGAGCGTCGATTTGGGCGCGCAGCTCTGACAGGCGATCAGTCATTCATGGCTCCGCAGGAATATAACGGACCGACAATACCCCGGCGATCGACGCGATAGCCTCAATCAGCGCGCTTTCGACCGGACTATCCACGTCCACCAGGGTATAGGCCATCTCGTGCCTGGATTTGTTCATCATGTTATGGATGTTCAAGCCGGCCTTCGCCATAGCGCCGGAAATCTGACCCAGCATATTTGGCACGTTAGCATTGGCAATGGCGACCCGATAGGGCGACTCGCGCGACATTTCGACATCGGGAAAATTGACGGCATTATGGATGTTGCCGTGCTCGAGGTATTCACGCACCTGGTCGGCCACCATGACGGCGCAGTTCTCCTCCGCTTCGGCAGTGGATGCCCCGAGATGCGGAAGTGCCACGACCCGCGGGTGATGGAGCAAATCAACCGCCGGGAAATCGCATAGATAATGCTTGAGCTGACCGGCGTTAAGGGCAGCCAGCACCGCCGCATTGTCGACAATGGCATCACGAGCGAAATTGAGTAACGCAGCGTCCGGCTTCATCAGCGAAAGGCGTTCCGCATTAATCAAGTGGCGCGTTACATCGAGGAGCGGAACGTGCAGTGTCACGAAATCGGCGCCTTTGAGCAATTCTTCAATGCTCTGCGCGCGACGCACGGTCGAAGGCAGCCGCCAGGCTGCGTCCACGGTGATTTCCGGGTCATAACCCGTCACCTTCATGCCCAGCTTGATGGCCGTGTCGGCAACCATGCTGCCAATGGCACCCAAGCCAATCACGCCAAGGGTCCGGTTGGGAAGCTCGAAGCCGGCAAACTGCTTCTTGCCTTCCTCAACCCGCGCTTCCAGCTCATCGGCTGAGCCTTCGAGGACATCTGCAAAACGCAGCGCAGATGCCAAGTTGCGCGCACTGATCAACAAAGCCGCGAGCACAAGCTCCTTTACCGCGTTGGCGTTGGCTCCCGGCGCATTGAACACGGGTACGCCACGCTTCGATAACTCCTTCACCGGAATGTTGTTGGTTCCAGCGCCTGCACGACCGATCGCCTTCACGCTGCGCGGCATGGCCGCATCGTGCATGTTCTGCGAACGCACCAGGATTGCATCTGGAGCGCTCAGCTGCCGACCGAGTTCGTAGCGCTCTGCCGGTAACCGGGCCAGGCCTGCAATGGCTATCTGATTAAGAGTGAGTATCCGATATTTGGTCATCTGCGAATCCCCGGCGCTGAATTGTGAAGGAGGAAGAACGGCAGTCCGGCAATGGTGCGCGCTGGATAAGACGAATGTGAGCTCTCGCGAACTAGCCGTATCTCTTCTCGAACTCCTTCATGTAGCCAAGCAGCGTCTGAACAGCCGCCAGCGGCATGGCGTTGTAGATTGAGGCGCGCATCCCGCCCACCGAGCGGTGGCCTCTTAGCTGCACCATGCCGTGTTCCTGGGCGCCTTTTAGAAAGGCTTCGTCGAGCGACTCGTCTCTCAACTTGAAAGGCACGTTCATTCGTGAACGATCCGACCTGCTGACCGGGTTGCCATAAAATTCGGTTGCATCCAGATAGTCATAGAGGAGGTTGGCCTTGGCGACATTGTGCTGTTCGATAGCCGCAATACCGCCCCTCGCCAGCAGCCACTCGAACACCAGGCCAGCGATATAAATGGCATAGGTCGGCGGAGTATTGAGCATCGAGTCGCTTTCCGCCTGCTGTTTCCAATCGAACGCTGAGGGAGTGATGGGCAGCGCCCGGTCAAGCAGATCGTCGCGCACGATGACCAGCGTCAAGCCAGCCGGACCGGCGTTCTTCTGCGCACCAGCGTAGATAACACCATATTTCGACACCTCGATCACGCGCGACAAGATATGCGAAGACATGTCGGACACCAGGGGCACGTCAGCTGTATGCGGCGTCCAGTGGTACTCCACACCGCCGATAGTTTCGTTGGTACAAATGTGCACGTAAGCCGCATCGCGCGAGAGTTTCCACTGATCCTGAGCCGGCACGTAGGTGAAGCTCCGGTCCTCGGAACTGGCCGCCACGTTGACGGTGCAGTATTTTCTTGCTTCCTTGATCGACTTCTTTGACCACTCGCCGGTATTGACGTAATCCGCCACGCTTTTGCCGCGCAGCAAATTCATCGGAACGATGGCGTTTTCCGCGATCGCTCCACCCTGCAGAAGGAGCACCTTGTAGTTTGCCGGAATAGCGAGGAGTGTGCGTAGGTCTTTCTCAGTCTTCTCGGCAATGCTGATGAACTCCTCGCCGCGATGACTCATTTCCATCACCGACATACCGCTGCCGTGCCAATCGAGCATTTCGGCGGCGGCACGCTGCAGGACCTCCTCGGGGAGTACGGCGGGACCTGCACTGAAGTTAAGCACTCGGGCCATTGTTACCTCATTGTTTCGAGTTGCGGAGCCCTCGCGAGCACAACGCTCTGCCATCGGCAGAAGGAGCGCCGGCTCCGAGACTGTGACCGGCCGAGCCTGCCTACTCGGCAGCCTCTTCGTCGTCCGGTTCCAGAACGCGAGAAAGTCCGACCAGCTTGTCGCCGTCGTCGAGATTTATCAACGTAACGCCCTGAGTCGAACGGCCCATCTCGCGGACCTGTTTCACCGGAGTCCGAATTAGCACCCCGCTGCTGGAGATGAGCATTACGTGGTCGGTTTCGTCCGCCAACGTGGCAGCCACGACCTTACCGTTGCGCGCCGTCGTCTGGATCGCAATCATGCCCTGCGTACCGCGACCATGGCGAGTGTATTCGGTAATCGAGGTACGCTTGCCGTAACCGTTTTCGGTGGCCGTAAGCACCGATTGGTTTTCGTCCCCCGCGACGAGCATGGCGATCACCTTGCCGCCGCGCGACAGATCCATGCCCCGCACCCCGCGTGCTCCTCGACCCATGGGACGTACGTCATTCTCCGCGAAGCGAACGGCCTTGCCTTCGTCGGAAAACAACATGACGTCGTGCTTGCCGTCGGTAATGGCCACTCCGATGAGGTGATCGCCCTCATCCAGACCGACGGCGATGATGCCGGCCCTGCGCGGATTGGAAAACTCGGACAGCGGGGTCTTTTTAACCGTGCCGTAGGCCGTTGCCATGAATACAAAGTGCTCATCGTCGAACGTTTTTACCGGGAGAATGGCATTGATTTTTTCTCCGTCCTCCATTTGCAGGAGGTTGACGATGGGCCTGCCCCGAGAGGTCCGGCTGCCTTGCGGCACTTCGTAGACCTTTACCCAGTACACCCGACCCTTGCTCGAGAAGCAGAGGATGTAGTCATGCGTATGGGCGATGAACAAATTGTCGATGAAGTCATCTTCCTTCGTCGCCGCAGCCTGCTTGCCGCGTCCACCGCGCTTCTGCAGCCGGTAATCGTCAAGCGGCTGAGACTTGATGTAGCCGCTATGCGATAGCGTCACCACCACGTCCTGAGGCGTAATCAGGTCCTCAAGAGAGAGTATCTCGCCGTTGGTGACGATCTCGCTGCGCCGCTTGTCGCCAAACTGCTCACGCGCGGCCTTCAACTCATCACCTATAATGACGGTTATGCGTTCCGGCCGGGCAAGAATGTCCAAAAGGTCGGTGATCTTGTCCATAACCTCTTTGTACTCGCCGACGATCCTGTCTTGTTCCAGCCCGGTCAGGCGTTGCAATTGCATTTCGAGTATGCGCTGGGCTTGCGTCTCAGACAGGCGATACCCCTGTTGATGCAGGCCAAACTCGAGCGACAGGCCCTCTGGACGATAGGCTTCGGCCATGGCACGGGTGAGCAGTTCTTCCACCAATTGAGAACGCCACAAGCGCGCCATCAATTGTTCTTTGGCTATTGCGGGCGTCGGCGCAGCTTTGATCAGGGCGATGATCTCATCCACGTTGGAGAGCGCCACCGCCAGGCCTTCCAGAATATGGCCGCGTTCACGCGCCTTGCGCAGTTCGAACACAACGCGGCGAGTGACGACCTCGCGGCGATGGCGCAAGAAGGCCTCGAGCATCTGCTTGAGATTCAGGAGCCGGGGCTGGCCGTCGACCAGTGCGACCATGTTCATCCCGAACGTATCCTGCATCTGCGTCTGCTTGTACAGATTGTTCAGAGTGACGTCCGGTATTTCACCGCGCTTCAACTCGATTACGACGCGCATCCCCGACTTGTCCGATTCGTCGCGCAGATCGGATATGCCTTCAATTTTCTTCTCGCGAACCAACTCACCGATCTTGATGAGCAGGTTGGCTTTGTTCACCTGATAAGGCAGTTCGTCGACGATGATGGCTTGCCGACTGCCCTTCTCCAGATCTTCGAAATGGGTCCGCGCCCGTATGACGACCCGCCCGCGGCCGGTGCGGTAACCCTCGCGCACGCCCGCGGTGCCATAGATGATTCCCGCGGTGGGGAAATCGGGCCCGGGAACGATCTTCAGCAACTCTTCGATATCGACGTTTCGGTCATTGAGCACTGCGATACAAGCATCTACGACCTCGTTTAGATTGTGCGGCGGGATATTGGTGGCCATCCCCACCGCAATACCGGAGCTGCCGTTGATCAGCAGGTTGGGGATCTTCGTGGGAAGCACCGACGGCTCTTGCTCCTTGCCGTCATAGTTGGGCCCGAAATCGACCGTTTCCTTGTCGATATCGGCCAAAATCTCGCTCGTGATTTTGGCCAGGCGGCACTCGGTATACCGGTACGCCGCTGGCGAATCTCCGTCTATGGAACCAAAGTTTCCTTGTCCATCGATGAGCGGATAGCGCATCGAAAAATCCTGCACCATCCTAACTAGCGCTTCGTAGGTCGCCGTATCGCCGTGCGGATGGTATTTACCGAGCACTTCACCGACCACCCGGGCGCATTTCACGTAAGGTCGGTTCCAGGAGTTGTTTGCTTCATGCATGGCGAACAACACCCGGCGATGCACGGGCTTCAAGCCATCGCGCACATCGGGCAATGCGCGTCCGACGATGACGCTCATCGCGTAATCGAGATAGGAGCGGCGCATTTCCTGTTCCAGACTTATGGGAAGGGTTTCTTTGGCGAACTGGGTCATGGAGAAATAACTTCGTGGCTACATCATTGTTATAGCGGCGGAAATTCTTACGGCGCTGGCGAAAAAACTCCGAAATTTTAGCACGTTACGGCCCTCAAGGCCATGGCAGCGGGTGCCCCAACGGCGTGTATCAAAAACGCAACTGACCGTGCAGCGATTGTTGTAAAAAGTACTCGGCTGGTTGTGTCTGGCGAAATCTGTTGTGTATCATAGGGCTCTGTTGGTGCAAGCGGCAGTTCCCCCAAGGCATCGATCCGTTACTAACTCAAATAGAACTGGGAGTTCCTCAATGAACACTTCTTCCCTCGTGAAGCTGGGGATTGCGTTAGGCGCAGTGCTGACCCTTGGCGCATGCGCAACCACCCCGGGCGAATGGCCTCTTAAGCCTGGCTCAACAGGATCGGTGACCCCTGGGCACCTCGGCGAGACTGGCAACAAGCCCGTCAGAACTTCGCAGAACGAGTGCGTGAACCTCGGCTACAGCGTCGCGAGCGGCGAGCATCCCAAAGGCCCGCCGGGCGACTGCACCGTTCAACCGCCGCCTCCTCCGCCACCCCCCGTGGCAGAGCCAGCGGCTACGCCTCCGCCACCCCCGCCCGCAATGGTCGAGCGCAAAGTTCAGCAGAGGGTGACGCTGCAAGCAGACGCGTTGTTTGACTTCGACAAAGCGGTGCTGAAGCCGGGCGACAGAACCGAGATCAATGAAGCGATCGAGAAGATACGGAGCAAAGGCGGCAGGGCTGAGTTGATCACCCTAACCGGCCACACCGACGCCATCGGCACGGAAGCCTACAACTACAAATTAGGCTTGCGCCGTGCCCAAGCGGTCAAGGAATACCTGGTTAGTCACGGCCTTCCGGCCGATCAGATCAAGGTTGAGAGCAAGGGAAAGTCCCAGCCGATTGCGACCAACAAGACTGCGGCAGGGCGCGCCAAGAATCGCCGCGTCGACATTGATTTTGTCGCTGTGGAGACCGTCACCGAAACAGTCCCTGCCCAGTAAGCTTACCTTGCACGCTAAAAACCCCGCTTAGCCCGCGGGGTTTTTTTTGCTCCTTGGTCCGAACCGGCACTCGCTTCCGCGAGCGTTACAGGCGCTCATTCGCTAAAATGATCCCTGTACCGCCTCAGCCCGGCGCCTGCTTCTTTATCCTGGTAGAAGGCCTCAATCATGACTCGAGTCGACACCCTGATCGATGCCGCCTGGATCGTCCCGGTCGAGCCCGCGCGAACCGTGTTAGCAAACCACAGCGTCGCGATCCGGCAGGGCGCGATCGTCGCAGTGCTACCTTCATCCGAAGCACACGCGCGGTTTTCCGCCGACCGGCGCATCCACCTGACTCATCACGTGCTCATCCCGGGCTTGATCAATTTGCACACCCACGCCGCGATGAGCCTGATGCGCGGACTCGCGGATGATCTGCCACTGATGGATTGGCTCAACCATCACATCTGGCCGGCGGAGGCCCGGCATATCAGCACCGAGTTTGTGTTCGACGGGTCGCTCCTCGCCTGCGCTGAAATGCTGCGCGGCGGCGTTACTTGCTGCAACGACATGTATTTCTACCCCGAAGCGGCGGCTGCCGCCATGCTGAGCGCGGGAATGCGCGCAACGCTGGGCATCATCGTGTTTGAGTTTCCGACGGGATACGGAACGGATGCCGAGGATTATTTGCATAAGGGGCTGGTGACCCGTGACGAGTTCAAGGGCGAGCCGCTGCTCTCCTTCAGCATTGCACCGCATGCACCTTATACCGTATCGGACAGGACTTTCTCCCGAGTACTGACGCTAGCCGAACAACTTGAGTGCCCGATTCACCTGCATTTGCATGAAACTGAAGACGAGATTCGGCGTGGTCTGAGGGAACAGGGGTTAAGACCCCTCGCCCGCCTGCAAAATCTTGGCCTGTTGGGCCCTAATCTTATCGCCGTGCATGCCGTGCACCTGACTGACAGCGAAATCGCAACTCTCGCCCGTTATAACTGCAGCGTGGCCCACTGCCCCGCCTCGAACCTCAAGCTATCGAGCGGCTTTGCTCCTATAGCCAAGCTGCTCGAGGCAGGCGTGACGGTAGGTATAGGCACTGATGGCGCGGCGAGCAACAATCGATTGGACGTGTTGGGCGAAATGCGCCTTGCGGCGCTACTTGCCAAAGGGACCAGCGGCCGCGCCGAGGCTCTCCCGGCACATCAGGCGCTCGCCATGGCCACCCTGAACGCTGCACAGGCGCTGGGGCTGGCCGACAAAATCGGCTCACTGCTGCCAGGCAAGGCGGGCGATATCACGGCAATCGATCTTTCCTCTATCGAAGCCGCGCCCTGCTTCGATGTCATCTCGCACTTGGTTTATGCGGCGGAACGCCAGCAGGTGAGCCACGTTTGGGTAGATGGTCAACTCCTCCTCGAGCAGGGCCATCTCACGCGCATCGATTCGGCTGCGATCCGTTCCAAAGCTGTTTACTGGCGCAGTAAAATCAGGCACTGAATAAACACCATCTGCCGACGAAAACCTGGACGAGCGAAGCGAATGTCTCTAGATCCTAAGCAAACTGCGTTCAACGCCGATCCGGCGGAACTGCAGAAATTCGGCGCACTCGCGCATCGGTGGTGGGATCCGAACAGCGAATTTAAACCTCTGCACGATATCAATCCGCTGCGCCTGAACCACATCGACCGCATCGCGCACCTGTCCGGTAAAACCGTGCTCGATGTCGGCTGTGGGGGCGGCATACTCACCGAATCAATGGCAGAGCGCGGGGCATCAGTGACCGGTATAGACCTTTCCGAAAAGGCACTTAAAGTCGCCCGGCTGCACTTGCTTGAAAGCGGCAAGCAAGTCGATTACCAGTTGCTTTCAGCCGAGCACTTGGCGAAGAGTTCGCCGCGAAGCTTTGATGTTGTAACCTGCCTTGAACTTTTGGAACACGTCCCGGATCCGGCAAGTATCGTCAAGGCCTGTGCGGACCTTGTTAGGCCAGGCGGCTACGTGTTTTTCTCAACTATCAACCGCAATCCCAGGGCCTACCTGCTCGCAGTGGTCGGCGCAGAATACCTGCTGCAACTGCTTCCGCGCGGTACCCATAACTACGGCAAATTCATTAGGCCGGCCGAATTGTCACGGATGTGTCGCGATGCAAACCTGGAGATTCAAGAGTTGACCGGCTTGACGTACGACCCGTTTGCCAGAACTTATTCGCTCGGCACGAACGTGAGCGTCAATTACATTCTCAGCTGCCGCAACGCATGATTCGGGCGGTGCTTTTCGACCTCGATGGCACACTTGCCGATACCGCGCCGGACCTCGGCTACGCGCTAAATCAACTGCTGCTTCGCTACGGAAAGTCGCCGCTATCGCTTCCAACAATGCGTCCTCATGCGTCCGCCGGTTCGCGCGGACTACTCTGGGTGGGTTTTGGCATCACCCCCGCAAGTCCGGAATACGACGCGATGCGCCAGGAGTATCTGGATTGCTACGCTGAGAACCTGTGTCGTCGCACCGTTTTGTTTGCCGGAGTAGGGACCTTGCTCGATGCACTCGAAACGCAACGGTTACGCTGGGGGATCGTAACCAACAAACCGGAACGCTTCACTACGCCGCTAGTCAGACGCCTAGGTCTTTTTGATCGAGCCGCCACCGTCGTCAGCGGAGACACATGCACACGTGCCAAGCCCTATCCCGATTCGCTCCTGAAGGCCGCATCGGACATCGCTCTCGCAGGGGAGAATATTCTCTATGTGGGGGACGATGAGCGTGACGTTCAGGCCGCTCACGCGGCAGGCATTGGCAGCATCGTCGCTGGTTACGGCTACCTTGGCACGGACAACCATCCCGACCGATGGGGCGCCGACGGCATAGTGCAGCGTCCGGAAGAGATCCTGAAGTTCCTGTAGGACATCCCCATTTATGCGATAATGAAGGTCGTTCGGATCTGCGATTTCAGTGGCACGGGTTCGGAATTTTCAAGTTTGGGGGCGACCTGGTTTCGACGGGGGTTGCAAAGCAACGCAGGGCATACCGAGGACCAGTTACCTCGTAAATCCATCTGGAACGCAATAGTCGCCAACGACGACACCTACGCACTAGCCGCTTAATAACCGGCCGCGCTCTGCCCCGGTTGGTCTCTGGGCCGGCTCCGCAAGGAGAGCAGAGTCATTTACAGAGACTCGTGTCGCGCAGGGTCACTTTGTGCGACATCAAAACGAAGGTGACTCGCTGTCGTCGAGCTTGTCAGTGGGCGCTGCGGCAGCTAGATTAAATCACTAGACTAAGTATGTAGAACTGCCTGTAGAGGACTCGCGGACGGGGGTTCGATCCCCCCCGCCTCCACCAAATTCAGAAGCCACCCTTGCGGTGGCTTTTGAATTTGATGGCAACTGCCCGGGACGAAAACCCCTGGCGCCGGGTTCGACCAAGCGCGCAAGCGCTCGCTTGGACGCGGATACGCCTCAGCGCAGAGACACAACCCCGCCTCGCAATCAACTTCTCTGGCGCGATCCTTAAGCTTTTAGCGCTGGTCTGCTCTGAATTGCCATTCGGATCGGCACAAGGATCATAGAGCGCCTCTGATGCAAACTCCTGGCGCTCTCCAGCGCACTCATTCTTCACTGCGCCGCCACCGCTCGCTCGCGAGCGTCAAGTCCTGCACCGCTAGGTTCCGCGGCTGCTACCACGCCGAGGCCGCTACCGATATCCCGGCGCAGAGCCTGCAGAGATTCCTCAGGCTGCAGTGTAGCCGCCGTCTATCACCAGGTTTTCGCCATTGATCATTGCCGCCGCACCGCTGGCAAGATAGAGCGCAGCCAGCGCGATTTCCTCGGGCTGAGCGAAGCGGCCGGTGGGAACCTTCTTCTTGAAAGCGACGCCGATCTCTCCGGCCCAGCCACTGCGTCCGAGTTCTGTTTCGACCACGGTCGGCGAAATCGCATTGGCGGTGATACCGTACGCAGCCCACTCCAGCGCCAGCACCCGGGTCATTCCGAGCAAACCGGCCTTGCTCGCGCAGTAGGCGAGGTGCCGGTCAAGCGCCACCAGTGCGGCCTGCGAAGCCAGATTGATGATGCGCCCTCCTCCCTGCTTGATCATCTGCCTGCCGACTTCGCGGGCATAGAGAAACGGGCCACGCAGATTGACGGCCATTGTCATCTCCCACAACTCCGCCGATGTGTCCTCGGCCTTGGCGAGCGGGCCGATGCCGGCGTTGTTGACCAGAATGTCGATCCGTCCGAGCTTTTCGACCGAGGCGGCGACGACGCTTGTCGCGGCGCTTTCATCCGCCACATCGGCGACCCAGGCGAGATGCAGCGGCCCGCATGAACGCGCCACCTCGTGCACGGTTTGGCTGCGATCGACCAGCACCAGCGTAGCGCCGCGCTCGGCGAACAGCGTCGCAATGGACTTGCCGATGCCTGAAGCGCCACCGGTGATGAGCGCGACCTGTCCACTCAGATCGAATGCCTTGGCGAAAGAAAAATCCACTCGGTAGCTCCCAGTCGCCCTGCCGATATCGTCAACAGCAGCACGTTAATCCACCTGCAGATCCCTTGCCTCCTGCCTGTGCGGCTATGAAAGTTAGGGATTCATCGCAAATCCAACTGCTTCGGCTGATTCGTTTGGATGCGCTTGCTCAGGACGCAACGTAGCTCGCCAGTGTCGCCCTCGCACCGCTGGCGTAAAAGCTGCGCAGTATCTCACTCACTTGATCCACGAACACTGGCGAGTTGGGCAGCACATCGCCGAACAACGCGCGCAGCGAGAGCAGAGCACGGGGATCAGCGCCGCCGCGTTGCGCGTGTTCGCGCAGCTGGTTCTCCAATGGATCATTGATCGGCAACGCTCCGCCTTGATCGTCGACACCGTTGAGGTAGCGGAACCAGCTCGCCACCGTGAAGCTGAGCAGCTTGATCGGGCCACCGCGCGGCAGCTGCTCCAGGATCGAAGGCAGAACGAATTTGGGAATACGCGCCGAGCCTTCGGTGCCGATGCGCGGCAACTGGTCGCGGATCGCCGGGTTGGCGAAGCGTTCGATCAGGGTTCGCTTGTATTCGCCCAAGTCGATGCCCGGCACTTCAGGCAGCAGCGGCGTCACGTCCACATCCATCATGTCCTGAACCAGCTTGCGGATCTGCGCATCGGCCATCGCTTCATGAGCATATTGGTAACCCAACAGCATGCCGATGTAGCACATCGCCTGATGGCTCGCGTTGAGTAGACGCAGCTTCATCTTCTCGTAGGGCAACACGTTGGCGGTCATTTGCGCGCCGACCTCCTGCCAGGCAGGCCGACCCTGGGAGAATTTGTCTTCGATGACCCATTGCTTGAATGGCTCGGTCATCACCGGCCACGCGTCGTCGATGGCGAAGTTTTGTCTCACCAGCGCACGGTGCTCATCGGTGGTCGCCGGTGTGATGCGATCGACCATGCAGTTGGGAAAGGCGGCGTGCTCGGCTAGCCAGCGCGAGAGCGCCGGGTCCCTCAGTTCGGCAAAGGAAAGCAGCATCTTCTTCAGCACGTCGCCGTTGTTCTGCAGGTTGTCGCAAGACATGACGGTAAACGGCGGCACCCCGCGCCGGCGCCGCCGGTCCAGGGCTTCGGCGAGGTAGCCGAAGGAGCAGCTCGGCTGGTGCGGATTGGCGAGATCACGCTGGATGTCAGCGTGGTTCTGATCGAATTCTCCGCTGCCTTCGTTCACGTAGTAGCCGCCCTCGGTGATGGTGAGAGAAACAATGCGACACTCGGGCGCAGCCATCTTTTCGACCACCGCCTGGCCGTCGTCCGGAGCGTAGATGTAGTGGACTATCGAGCCGATCACTCGTGCGCGCTCTGCGGCCGCACTGCGTTCGACCACGGTGTACAGACAATCCTGCGGCAGCAAGGCATCGCGCATGCGATAGTCGGCCTTGAGCAGATTAACCCCGCACAGGCCCCACTCGGTCTGGCCAGGCTTGTGCAGCAAGTCGTCGAGATAGACCGCCTGATGCGCACGATGAAACCCGCCGACGCCGATATGTACGATGCTCTGCGCGATGCCATGTCGGTCATATGAAGGTACTTGCACTTCGCGCGGTAGCAGTTGCAGATTGGACAGATTCAGCTTGACTGCGCTATTCATGATTGCCACGCCTCCTGAAGTTACAATTTTACTCTACTGCCGAGACAACCCGCAGGCACGCGTGTACCCGGCAATCACCTCGCCGATGCGATGCCGGACGAGTGCTCGCGGTTCGTTGTCCAATTTCCCGACACGTAACGCGGCGTACTGGCTGGGCAGGAACTGACTCAGCACAGTGATGGGCGGTGGATAGTCGGACAAGTTTCGAAACAGTGTTGCCACCCCAGCCTCCACCGCCGGATCGGTCCAGTAGTAGCGCGACCGGTCGCTGAAGCTGTATTTGCGGGCGAAGCCACGCTCGCCTTCCGACCCGGCGTAGTACAGGTCCCAGTAATGCGGGTTCTGTCGCATCCGCTCATCGAGTAATTGGCGAATATTGGAAACAAGGCCGCTGCCAATCCATTCATCCTCGATGTAGCTGAGGGCGAAGATCGCCTCGCGTGCGGCATAGGTCAGCGCCGGGCCGACCTTGAGAATGGCGAAGTGATCCTTCACCAGATTGGTGAGCGCCGCCTCCGTCTGGTAATCGGTCGAGTGCGCTTCGTAGGCGAGGCCCGGGTAATCGAGAATGGCGGCGCTGAGCGCCCTCGCCTTCTTCGGCTGGTAGTCGACGACTGCAGAATGATCGAACTCGACTCCGGGTTGCACGACCACGCCGATCACCCGCTGCCATGCTGGCGCCAACCCGCGGCTGGCGAAAGTTTGGCGCTGGATTGCCAGGGTCCGCGCGAGATCGTCGACCCGGGTCGCGGCGATTTCCTGCAACTCTTCATGCGCGCCACCGGGAACGGGCACCTCGGTCCCGATCACATAGAGCGGTGGTGCCCCCGGATCGGCCGCAGCCTCGGCGACCATGCATAACTGCGCCGCGCGCTCGGCCACTATCTCATCCGGTAGCGTTTGTTCGTCATCGGTGCACGACATGCTCGCATCCAAATGCACCTTGCTGAAACCGGCGCGAACATACGCGGCCACCATGGCCTTTGCTTCGTCCATCGCCTGCGCCGCCGGCTGCCCGCGCCACGGGTTGGGTCCGAGGTGATCGCCGCCGAGGATCAGCCGCTCAACCGGAAATTGCAGCCGCTCTGCAATGGCATGAACGTAAGCGCGGAAATCCTGCGGACTCATGCCGGTGTACCCGCCCTGGTGATTGACCTGATTGCAGGTTGCTTCGATCAGCAGGGGCGATCCATCGGCCTTCGCCTGCAGGATGGCCGCTTCGATCACCAACGGGTGCGCGGAGCAGATCGAGTAAATGCCGCGACCCCGGTCGGCCCGGTTTGCGGCGACGATCTGCCTGAGGACTTCACTCATGGCGCTCGGCCGTGGCGATGAAGCGGTTCAACTCATCCATGGTCGAGTTGCCCTCCATCGGACCGCGCTTCGCGACGGCCAGCGCACCTGCCGCATTGGCAAGCGTCAAGGCCCGCGTGAGTTCGATACGCTGGACGAGACAGGAGATGAGCGTTCCCCCGAAGCAATCGCCGGCCCCGGTCGGATCCAGCTGGTCAATCTTGAAGGCCGGCACGCGCAAAGACTGGTCCCGGTCGTAATAGGCGCACCCCTGTTGAGCTCTCTTGACCACGATCATTTGCAGCCGACGAGCGGCGAACAACTGGGACACCGCTTCGATCGGCGGCACGTCGCCGTAGAAGTAATGCAAGTCGGCCTCGCTCGGCAGCAGAATGTCGCATTCGCTCAGCATCGATTCCAAGGCATTGCGGGCAGGCGCCGAGGCGAGTATCTCGCGCCGGATGTTCGGATCGAAACTTACCTTGCCGCCATCCTTCCTGATGAGTTCGATCGCCTGCATCACCGCCGCGATCGTGCCTACACTGCCGAGCGAAGAGCCCATGACATGAAGGAACTTGACGCCCCGGGCGAGCTCGGGCCGTACCGAACTCGCATCGATCTGCGCCGCCGCACTGTTGCCGATGTTGAAAATAAAATCGCGATCGCCATTGGCGCGGTAGGTCACGAACGCGGTGCCGGTGGGCAGTGTCTCGCTGCGCGCGATACTCGATACATCCGCACCATCTTCGCGCAGGCGGTTGACGATGAGATCGCCGAATCCATCGCGGCCTACGCAACCGATGAGAGCGACCGACGCGCCGGTCTTTGCTGCCTGGTCGGCAAAAATTGCCGGCGCACCGCTCGGGTAGGGACCGGCGTAAATTCCCGGCTCGATGAACGTCTGGCCGATACGCTCGGCCATGAATTCGGTAAGCAATTCACCCAAGGCAAGAATTTCGGCCATCGCCAACTCACTCGCATTTCAACGGCGAAAGGTCAGGATCGGCAAGTCTCGACGGTTGCAAGGCAGGCCACTAGCTCATCCAGTTGCCGCCGTCGACATTGAAGGTCTGCGCCACAATGTAGTCGCTCTCGGCAGATGCGAGAAACACCGCAGCGCCGGTGTGGTCTTCGGGAAGTCCCATCCGGCCGTACGGCACGGCTTCGCCGACCAGGCGCTTCTTCTCGCCGATCGGGCGGTTCTCGTACTTGGCAAACAGCGCATCCACCTCGTCCCACTGCGGCGTGTCAGCCACACCCGGGGCCATGGCATTGACGTTGATCTTGTGCTTGATCAGATCGAGCCCGGCCGATTGAGTGATGCTGATGACAGCCGCTTTGCTGGCGCAGTAAACGGCGACCAGTGCCTCACCTCGCCGGCCAGCCTGCGACGCCATGTTGATAATCTTGCCGCCGCGGCCCTGCTTAACCATTTGCTTTGCCACCGCCTGCAGCGTGAACAACAATCCTTTCACATTCACAGCAAACAGCTTGTCGTAACTGTTCTCGCTGATCTGCGCAATCGGAGCCATGTCGAAGATCGCGGCATTGTTGACCAGGATATCGATTCCGCCCCACCTGTCGACGACTGTCTTGACCATGGCATCGATGGATGCCCGCTTGGTCACATCCAGTTGTACGGCCATTGCGGCGTCGCCCAGCTCGCGCGCCGCGCCTTGCGCATCCGCGATAAGGATATCGGCGATGGCGACCTTCGCGCCCTCCGCCACGTAGCGGGCGGCAAAGGCACGACCCAGACCGCGCGCGGCGCCCGTAATCACTGCGACCTTACCTTCCAGCGCTTTCTCTTTCATAAGGTCCTCGACCGAATAGATGGCCCCCCAACAGCGGGAGAGGCGACACTCACGCAATCAATTGCCGCCTCAGTTGGCGCTTCGCCCGATTGAACGCTTCATGTCCGCCATCGGGTGTCGCAGCGCACGCGGCACCGCTTCTCCCGATTCAGTGAACAGATGG
>Ga0209118_1000046_pt1 | contig 90277 bp, 84 predicted proteins | sample BlaSpr_A8_Ref_M1_FD_187988 | JGI IMG/M metagenome (GOLD analysis project Ga0209118, IMG submission 187988) | Forest soil microbial communities from Thunder Bay, Ontario, Canada - Black Spruce, Ontario site 2_A8_Ref_M1 (SPAdes) (version 2) | ecosystem: Environmental > Terrestrial > Soil > Boreal... | reverse complement strand
AACCATCGTCAAGCGCGGCAAACCCAAGCTCGCGTATCCGGTGACCGCCCTGCTCGACCTGCCGCTGGCGGACTATCCCCCGGAAGCTTGCCCGCTGTGCCGGCGCGGTGAGCCGGTGACCGACCCCGGCAGCCGGCGCTCCAGCCAGGCCCCTTGAATCGCGTCTGGCCGTGATGTACAATCGCCATACAGGGATTCGAGGGGGCTTCTAGAGCATGCGTAATTTCCTGGCACTAGCCGTGGCGCTCTTTTTCGTAGCCGCGGCATCACCGCGTCCGGCGGCGGCGGTTCAATTCCAAGGCAATCTGCTTGACGGCAGGTTCTTACGAGCGACGGTGTTCGGACCCTTCGGCATGCAGCCGGCAACCGTGTACTTCACCGGCGACCGTGCCCGCGTGACGACGAGTGACGGCTCGATCCTCATCATGCATGTGAGCGACGAAGATATCATGGACCCGGCGTTCGTCTCGGCGACTGGGCTCGACGGTTTCCGCTACAGACTGATGTTGGATCCAACGCAGGTTTCGTTCGGCGGAGCGGTGTTCGACCCAGGTATGCTCCCGCGCGGAGGCCGCGGCAACTTCTAGTGGTCTAATAGTCGAGTTTGTAGTGCCGGGGCTTTAGCCCCGGTTCTTTTTTTCCACGCCTTTTTTCACGCCAGCAAAACGTTCGAAACGATCTGCGTTCCCAAGTGCTGGGCGGTGAGCAGTTCCGTCACCGCCGCGTGCGCGGCGGCGAGGTCCAGCAGCTGCGCGGCGTCGACGCCGGCCCGTACGCCGAGCGCGGCCGCGACGAGACGCCGCGACAACTGCGGAGAAAGATCTGTGCTGTCGGCAAGCGCGAGCGCTTCGGCGGCGGTCAACTCAGCGATGATGCCTTCGGCTGCCGGCACGCCCCCTGATGGCGCGTTGAGCATCAGACGAACAGCGCCGACGGCTCCGGCCAACGCGCACGCGGCGTCGTCGCCGTTCAGCGGCGCGGGTTGACCCGAAACGGCGGCGCCTTCCGAAGCGAACAGCGGGATATAGCCTTTTTCCAGGAGCAACGACACGAGCTGGACGTTCACCGATCGCACTGCGGTCGCACCCGCCTCATCCACGGATACCACGAGCGTGCTCGCCGAGCTGCCATCCAGGTTGACCGCCTCGCCGCCGACGCGATTGATATTCCCGATCAACCTCGCCGCAGTGCGCCGCTGGGCCAGATCGTACACGACGAGCGGGCGCACGCCCAGCCGGCGCATGAACACGAGGTCGGAGCTCAAGGTCGCCGATTCCGAAAGCGCCTCGTCCAGGCGCATGACGACCGCGCGCCCGACGAACGGTCGCGCCGTCGTCAATTTTTCCGGATCCGGTTCCAGGAATGCGTCCATCGCCTCTAGCGCCGCCTCAACAGCACATTCAACACTATCGTCAAAACGATGGAGAGCAGCAGCGAAGTTCCAAGCGGGACGGCGATCTGCCAGCCGCGCCCCGAAAACGTAAGATCGCCAGGGAGCGCGCCCAAGCGGAGCGGCCGCGCGAAGTAGAGCAGAAGACCGATAGTGGCAAGCGCCAGTCCGGCTACGATCAGTATGCGTCCAAGCTGCGGCGCAAAATTGATCAACACAGAGTCATTCGGGTTCGACGAGCCAGCCGCCCTCCGCGTTGACGAGCGCGATCGCGGCCTCTACCCCGTCGCGCAAGAACGCTTCGACGCCATCGGCCGCACGCCCGATGACCTCGTCGAGCGCGGCTTCCTCATCGGCGCTGAACGGGCCGATGACATGGCCGATCAGCGGCGCCGGTCCCGGCCGTCCGACGCCGACGCGCAAACGAGGGAAATCGTCTGAGTGCAGCGCGTCGATGATGGAGCGCAGCCCGTTGTGCCCGCCTTCGCTGCCGCTGCGGCGCGCGCGGAGCCTGCGAAACGGCAGATTCACGTCGTCGCAGACGACGAGCAGCTGCGGCGGCGCCAGCTTATAGAAGGAAGCGAGCGGTGCGACGCTGTCGCCGGAATCGTTCATGTAGGTCTGGGGCATGGCCAGCAGCGCGCCGAGCGCCGGCACCTGCGCCGTGCGCGCATCGAATTTCGAGCGCCACGTGACCGGGCCGTGCCGGCGCGCCAGCAATTCGACCACGCGAAAGCCCACGTTGTGCCGAGTCCGGACGTACGAACGCCCCGGATTGCCGAGTCCGACGACCAGACGGGAAACGCCTGAGTCCGCCGGCTTGAGCAGCGGCCTTTAGGCCTCCGCCTCTGCCTCGGGCTCCTCTGCTTTTTTCTCGCCGATGAGCTCGGGTTGCAGCGGCTCGGCCGCCACCACGGGCACCTCTTCTTCGATCTTCGAAGGCGGCAGCAGCGTGCACACGATTTCGTCGGGCTCGTCGACGACCTTGACGCCCTCCGGCACGGGCAGGTCGCGCACGTGGAGCGTGTCGCCGATGTTCAGGCCGCTGACTTCCACCTCGATCTTCTCGGGGATGTTCCCCGGCAGCGCCTCAACGGTGAGTTCGCGCAAGACCAGATCGAGCACCCCGCCTTCCTTGACGCCCGGGGCGGCTCCGACGGCGACCAGCGCGACCTCCGCCTCGACCGTTTCATCGAGCCGGACGGCGTGCAGATCGACGTGCACGAGATGCTTGGTGATGACGTCGAGTTGGCGCTCGTGGACCATCACCGGCGTGGGACCGCGACCTTCGATCTCCAACGTGAAGACGGAGTTGATGTTGTGGCCATGCAACGCGTTGCGCAAGTCGCGCGCTTCGATGACGACCGGCAGCGGATCGCCGAATTGATGCCCATAGACCACGCCCGGCACCTTGCCTTCGCGGCGTAGTTTGTTGACGGCGTGCGTGCCGGTCTCTTTACGCGGCTTGGCCGCAATCGTGATTTGTTCCATGATTCCTTACTTGACGCCGACGGCTTCGGCCGGCGATTCGAGGTTGAAAAGCGATTGATCCTTGCCGTCCTTGCCCAAGGTCTCTTCCTGTTCGGCGTAGATCTCGGACACCGAGCGGTTGGCCGAGATGCGCCGTATGGTTTCGGCCAGCATCGGCGCGACTGAGAGAACTTTGATCTTGTCGCCGCGGATGTCGTCCGGCACCGGGATCGTATTGGTCACGATGATCTCGGAGATCGGCGAGTCGATGAGCTTCTTCGCCGCTCCAGCGGCGAAGATGCCGTGCGTGGCGCAGGTGACGACCGACGTCGCGCCGCGCTCCAGCAGTGCTTCCGCGGCCTTGGCCAGCGTGCCGCCGGTCGAGATCATGTCGTCGATGATCACCGCGGTCTTGCCGCGCAGATCGCCGACCACTTCGCTCACCTCGTTGACATCGGGTCGCGGCCGGCGCTTGAACACGATCGCGACCGAAGCTTGCAGCTTCTTCGCGAACGATTCGGCGCGAGCCACACCGCCCGCGTCGGGCGACACCACCACGACGCCGGAGCCGCGCAGCTTCCGGGTGTTGATGAGGTAGTTCGCGAGGATGTAGCTGGCGGTGAGGTTGTCGACCGGGTCGTCGAAGAAACCTTGGATCTGCGCCGCGTGAAGGTCCACCGTCAGCATGCGCTGCACGCCCGCGGTCGACAGCATGTTGGCGACCAGCTTGGCCGAGATCGGCTCGCGGCCTTTGGTCTTCTTGTCTTGCTTCGCGTAGCCGTAGTACGGGATCACGGCGGTGATCCGATAGGCGCTCGCTCGGCGCAGCGCATCGGTCATCAACAGCATCTCCACCAACGAGTCGTTGACGGAGCGGCCCGCTTCAGGCGGCTTGCATAGCGATTGGATGACGAAGACGTCGGCGCCGCGCACGTTTTCGTGGATCTCGATGCGGCACTCGTCGTTGGCAAACGTCGAAACCAGCGCTTTTCCTACGTGCGTGCCCATCTTGTGGGCGATCTCCACGGCAAGCGCGCGGTTCGAATTGCCGGAGAAGAGGACCGGTTTTGCCGTAGCCATAACAGCGGTCTCCCATCAGGTTCGTCTTGTGTAGTGCCGGAGCTTTAGCCCCGGAATCACCGACCCAAGGGTCGGACTAGTTGTTCTCCGAAACCAGTCCACGAACCCCCCAAGGACCAAGCACGAATGTAGCGCTCCGAGCGTAGCTCGGAGAAGAGATAGATATGCCCAAGTTCAAAGTCGAAGCCCCTTTTCGTCCCTCCGGCGACCAGCCCGCCGCCATCGATGCGCTCGCCTCGGGCCTCGAGCGAGGCGACCGCGCGCACACCCTGCTGGGGGTGACGGGCAGCGGCAAGACCGCGACCATGGCCTGGACCATCGAGCGCGCCCAAAAACCGACGCTGATCTTATCGCATAACAAGACGCTGGCGGCGCAGCTGTGCGGCGAGTTCAAAGAGTTCTTTCCGAACAACGCGGTCGAGTATTTCGTCTCCTATTTCGATTACTATCAGCCCGAAGCGTACATCCCCTCATCGGACACGTACATCGAAAAGGATTCCTCCATCAATGAAGAGATCGAACGGCTGCGCCATTCCGCGACGCAGTCGCTGCTGACGCGTCCGGACACGATCATCGTGGCGTCGGTGTCGTGCATCTTCGGCCTCGGCTCGCCCTCCGACTACATGGAGATGTCGCTGCGGCTGCGGCGCGGCGAACAATTCGACCGCGATAAGCTGCTGCGCAAGCTCGTCGACATGCAGTACACGCGCAACGACCTCGCGATGGTGCGCGGCACGTTCCGCGTGCGCGGCGACGTGCTCGAATACGTCGCGGTCGACGACGAGATCGTGACGCGCATCGATTTCTTCGGCGACGAGATCGAGCACATCACGCGGGTGAATCAGGTCACGGGCGAGATGCTCGACGACCTCGGCGACATCACGATCTTCCCGGCCAAGCACTTCATCACGCCGGAAGAGAAGCTGCGCCGCGCGCTCGTGAGCATCGAGGCGGAGCTCGACGAACGCCTGGCGTTCTTGAAACGAGAGAACAAGCTGCTCGAGGCGCAGCGACTGGAGATGCGGACGCGCAACGACCTCGAGATGTTGCGCGAACTCGGTTACTGCAACGGCATCGAGAACTACTCGCGTCACCTCACCGGCCGTGCTCCTGGTCAAACCCCGTTCTGTCTATTGGACTTCTTCCCGGACGACTGGCTGCTGTTCGTCGATGAATCACACGTGACGTTGCCGCAGGTGCACGGCATGTACGCGGGCGACCGCTCGCGCAAAGAGGCGCTGATCGAGTACGGATTCAGATTGCCATCAGCGATCGACAACCGGCCGCTCACCTTTGAGGAGTTCGACAAGCACATCAATCAGGTGGTCTACGTGTCTGCGACGCCCGGCACGTACGAGCGCAAGCATGCGTCGCAAGTGGTCGAACAGATCATCCGCCCGACCGGGCTCGTCGACCCGAAGATCGAAGTCCGCCCCACCAAGGGCCAAGTCGACGACCTCATGGAGGAGGTGCGCCTCCGCGCGCAGGCGGGCGAGCGCGTGTTGGTGACGACCTTGACCAAGAAGATGGCGGAGGATCTGACCGACTACCTCATCGAGATGGGCGTGCGCGCCCGCTACCTGCACTCCGAGATCGAGACGCTAGAGCGGATCGCGATCCTGCGCGACCTGCGCCTTGGAGAATTCGATTGCCTGGTCGGCATCAATCTGCTGCGCGAAGGGCTGGATCTGCCGGAAGTCTCGCTCGTGGCGATCCTCGACGCCGACAAGGAAGGCTATCTCCGTTCGGAGGTCTCGCTGATCCAGACCATCGGGCGCGCTGCGCGCAACATCAGCGGCACGGTGCTCATGTACGCGGACAACGTCACGCAATCCATGGAGCGCGCGATCAACGAAACCGCACGGCGACGTGTCAGGCAGGTGGCGTACAACGCCGAGCATCACATCGATCCCCAGTCGATCCGCAAAGCCGTGCGCGACATCCTCGCCGCCGCACTGTCGAACGACGACGAGCGCAAGCGTACCCGGGCCGGCAAGCTCAAAGACGTGCCGCGCGACGTGCTGCTCGCGACTTGCGTCAAGCTCGAGAAAGAGATGCGCGCCGCCGCCCAACGGCTGGAATTCGAGAAGGCCGCTGCGCTGCGCGACGAACTGTGGGAGCTGCGCAAGCAATTGCCTGACGGCGGCGATCCGGCGCTCTCGCGCAAGGCGCCCAACGTGTTCGGCGAAAAGCTGCGCGAAGCCGCGCTCTTCTGATGTCCACCCGGATGATCGCCGTGACTCTCGCGTTTGTCCTCTGTTCCGCGGGCGGAGCGCTCGCGGCCGATCCGTCCGTCTCAAACCATCAGTACATAACCTGGGTGAAGAGCTTGCCGCTCGACCAGCTCACATGGCCCTTCGAAACCGGAGGCCGTGGCGTTTCGCCGACAAAGGTCACAGACGGATTCAGCGCCCTCAAACTGGACGGCGCGACGATCGATGACCTTGCGCCGCAACGCTACTACGTGAAGTATGATGCTGCGAACCACCTCGTAGCATTCCAGCGCGGCTGCTGCTCGTGGGGCGAGAGGGTGCTCGAAGAGGCCTCTTCGCCGCCGCCGGCAGGGCTCGCCGCCGCTGACTACGGCGGATTGAAGACCGACCTCGGCATTGGGATCGGCTCGACAGTTGAAGAGGTCGCGAAAGCTTTCGGGCCCGTGAAATCTTGGATCTCAAAGAAAACGTCGCCCCTGCGCGGCGTGGAGTATCGCCATCGCATCGGCCCCGCGCATCCCACGTGCGTGCAGGACGCCCGCTTCGTGTTCAACGGCGGCAGAGTCGTCGCCATGTCGTTCATCACCGCGTGCTAGGAAAGGGAGCGTCAAGAATGCGTGCTGCGCAGGCGCTTGTCGCCATTCTCTGCCTGACGCTCGTCGCGGCGACGGCGTCGGCCGATCCGGTCGCGAGTGAGCCACGCGGCTTCACGCCCGGGATGCTGGCCCAAGAATTGAAGTGGGAACGCATTGTCAACGACTCGCCGTCGGTCACGGCGGCCGACGTCTACGAACGCGCGCTCGCTTCCGAAGTGCATCGCATGGGCTCAGCGGCGGACTATCGCACCGCGGTGTACGTGCGCGACCGATTGGCGGCGGCGGGCTGGGATGCGCGCATCGTGGAATATGAAGTCGCGATCGCAGTGCCAACCGTGCAGCGCTTGGAGATCGTGGCACCGCAGCATCAAGCGGTAAACCTCTATGAGGCGGCGCTGCCCGGCGATCTGTATTCGAAGGACCACGCGGCGATCGGCAAGCCGTTCGCCGGCTACAGTTTTGACGGCGACGTCACCGGCCCGGTGGTCTACGCGAACTACGGGCTCGAAGAAGACTACAAACGTTTAACCGCATCGCACGTCGCCGTCCGCGGCGCGCTGGTAGTCGTGCGCAACGGCAAGGGCAGCGCCGTGCGCAAAGGACGCACTGCGGTGAAGTACGGCGCCAAAGCGCTGCTCATCTTCAACGATCCCAGCGCGGACGGTTACCTACATGGCGAAGTCTACCCGAACGGACCATGGCGGCCCAGCTTCGCCGCAATGCGACGGACGCTCGGCATCGACAGCACCGGCGATCCGACCGCCATCGGCGTCCCCGTTCCCGGCGCTCCGCACAAGCCGTTCTCATCGCTCCCCTATCCGAGGATTCCGATCTCCCCAATCACCGCAGACGTCGCCATGCTTCTCCTGGCGCGCAACGGAGGGCCACCGGTGCCGTTCGATTGGCACGGCGGGCTGCCGATCGTCATGCATGTCGGCGGCGGCGCGCTGCGCGCGCGCTTCGTGTTGCAATCGCATCGTTACTTCGGTCCGATCTGGGACGTCATCGCGGAGTTGAAAGGCGCCGTGAAGCCGGACGAGATGGTGATCACCGGCGGTCACCGTGACGCATGGACTTATGGCGCGGTCGACCCGATCAGCGGCACGGTCGATCTGCTGCAGCTGGGCGACGCATTCGGCAAGCTCGCGAAGACCGGTTGGCGGCCCTACCGCACGGTCGTCATCGGATCGTGGGATGGAGAGGAAGTCGGTCTGTTCGGCAGCGCGGCGTGGGTGCAACAGCACGAAGCCGAACTGCGCGCCGGATGCGTGGCGTATATCAACACCGACGAGGTCGCCTTCGGTCCGACTTTTGGAGCGGGCGCCACCCCCGATCTCGCCGGCATGCTCCACGACGTGAGTTTCGCTGCGAGCGCGCCGGATGGCCGGCTGACCGCCGACTACTGGCGCGCCCAAGACCCGAAGATGAAAGTCGACGACATCGGCGGCGGCAGCGATCACGAGCCGTTTGTCTTCATGGAAAACCTGCCCGCGGGCCAAACCGGATACTTCGGTGCGTTCGGCACCTACCACTCGGCATACGATGACATCGCCAGCCTCAAGATCTTCGATCCCGGAATGAAACGCGCCGTCGCCGCCGCACGCTACACGAGTCTGACCGTGCTGCGACTCGCCGGCGCGCCGTATCCGGACTTGCGCCTTTCCGGCCTGAGCGACGCGATGGCGACCCGCGTCAAAGCATTTGCGGCAATGCCCGACGCCAAGGAGCGCCGGGCCGCGGTGGCGGTCCAGCTCCAGCCGCTTGTCGATTCCTTCGCGCAAGGCGCGGCCGCCCTGGACAAGGCGGCCGATGACGCGCTCTCAACCGGCGACGTGACGAGCGCCGCGAGCGCGTATGCGCGCTTGCGCGCCGCAGAAGCAGCATTCCATACGGTCAAGCTGCGGCGCGGATCGGATTGGCAGCATTCGCTTCTCTACGGCGTCGGCGGATACGTTTCCAACGTTCTGCCGACGCTTGACGACACGCTTGACGCCAAATACGGGGATGAGGCTTTGGGACAGCTCAGCGACGCGTTCGCGGCAGCGCTGCGCGCGCTCGCCAATCAATGAAGGTCCGCGCGATCTTCTTCGATCTCGACGACACGCTGGTCGAGGACACGCTGGCGCTCGAGCAGTGCGCGGAAGCGGCGGTAAGAGAAGTTGCGCCCGGCATCCGAGCAGACCCGAGAGCGCTCGCGGTCGCGTACGTCGAATCCGCAATCGACTTCTGGGAAAGTCTCGAACCTGGCGCGGCGCGACCGCGAAGCGGCGATATCCGGCCCTCGATGTGGCGTGCGGCTCTCGCGCGCCACGGCATCGAAGACGCGAGCCTCGCGGGCAAGATCGCCGAGCGTTACGATGTACTGAGGCTCGAGCGAGCCGAGTTGCTTCCCGAGGCCGTGCCGGTGCTTGCCGCCCTGCACGGGCGCTACAAGCTTGCCATCATCACCAACGGCTTCGCCGAGACGCACGAAAAGAAGATCGCGCGTCTGGAGTTGGGACGTTTCTTCGATCACGTCATCCTCGCCGGCGAGATGCAGCTGGTGAAGCCCGATCCAGCGATCTTCGTGCACGCGATGGCGCTGGCGGGAGCGACTCCGCAAGACAGCGTCATGGTGGGCGATCGCTACAACCGCGACATCGCCGGCGCCCACGCCGCCGGCATGCGCGCCATTTGGATCCAGATGCGCGGCGAAACGGTCCCGCCCGGCGCGCGCCCGCCGGACGCCGTCATCGCCCGTATCGGCGACCTTCCCGCTGCGCTCAAAGGTATGGAGGCGTCTAGCCAGGGCATGCCGAGGGCATCTATATGAGGGGGACCCTGGCAATATCGTCAGCCCGGAGATTTTTTCATGGATCGGAAGATCATCATCGCGACGGTCAGCGCCGTCGCCGCAATACTTTTCCTGGCCGCACCGCGACCCGCGCAGGCAAGCCTGCAGATCTGCAACAAGAGCAGCGAACGCATCGACACTGCGGTCGCCTACTATTATGACGACGGCCTCGATGCGGCGTGGGAGAGCGAGGGCTGGTGGGTACTTCAGCCGGGACAATGCGCCACCCCGGTCAGCTACGACCTCGACTACCGTTACTATTATGTGTTCGGCAACGGGCCGAGCCACTATTGGGGCGGCACGTACAATTTCTGCGTGGACATGAGCACGAAGTTCGACTTTCTTGATTCGGACACGAAGTGTCCCAACGGGACCTGGAAAGGCTTCCGCAGGATCGACACGGAGAACTACAAGCAGTATACGTGGTCGTTCAATGACTGAGCCAGACTAAAGTCTGGCTACGCAGGACCTAAAAGGTCCTGCTCCACAAAGGTCCCGCTCCACATGAGAGGCACGCCGCGTAGCGGAGCGCGAAGTAGTGCCTCCCAATGAATAAGCGTCCCAACGGCAGTCCGGCCGATCCGCACGCGGCGCCGGTCGTCGCCGTGCCGGTTCGTCGTGGCCTCGACACGATCGTGATCAAGGGCGCGCGCGAGCACAACCTCAAGAACATCGATCTCACGCTGCCGCGCAACCAACTGATCGTCATCACCGGGCTGTCGGGCTCCGGCAAGAGTTCGCTCGCATTCGACACGATCTACGCCGAGGGCCAGCGGCGTTACGTCGAATCGCTCTCGTCGTATGCGCGGCAGTTCCTCGGTCAGATGGAGAAACCCGACGTCGACTACATCGAGGGGCTGTCGCCGGCCATCTCGATCGATCAGAAGTCGGCTAGCCACAATCCCCGGTCCACGGTGGGCACGGTCACCGAGGTCTATGACTATCTGCGCTTGATCTACGCGCGCATCGGCATTCCGCACTGCCCCAACTGCGGGCGCGTGATCACCCGCCAAAGCGCCGAGCAGATCGTCGACCAAATGCTCAAGTTGCCGGAAGGCACGCGCCTGCAGATATTGGCCCCCATGGTGCGCGGGCGTAAGGGCGAGTATCAAAAACTGTTCGAGCAGGCGATCAAGGACGGCTATGCGCGCGTCCGCGTCGACGGCGTCGTGCATGAGCTGCGCGACAAGATCGCGCTCGACAAGAAGCGCAAGCATTCCATCGACGTCGTCATCGACCGGCTGGTCGTCAAGGCCGACTTGCGCAAACGGCTCACCGATTCGGTGGAGACCGCGCTGCGGCTGACCCAAGGCCTCGTCACGGGGTTGGCGCAAAAGCCCGGCGGCAAAGAAGAAGACCTGCAGTTCTCCGAAAAGTTCGCATGCAACCATTGCTGCCTGTCGTTCGATGACATGGCGCCGCGCATGTTCTCGTTCAACTCGCCGTACGGAGCGTGCCCCGAGTGCACCGGCCTGGGCGTGAAGATCGAGGTCGACCCGCGCCTGGTCATCCCGGACCGCAATAAGTCGTTCCGCGAAGGCGCGGTCGTGCCGTGGACCAAGAATCTGTCGCCGGGCATGAACCCGTTCTACGTGCAGCAGGTCGAGTCGCTGATCCGTACGGCCGGTTACGACCTCGACACGCCCATCAAGAAACTGCCGAAAGATCTGCTCGACCTCATCCTGTACGGCGACGACGAGGACGAAAAGCGCCGCTTCACCTTCCGCACCAAGTCCGGCAAGAAGTGGCACTACGAGTCCCACTACCGCGGCATCATCCCGAATCTGCAGCGGCGCTATGCGGAGACGTCATCGGACTGGGTCAAGGAAGAGATCGAGAAGCTGATGACCTCGGTGAAGTGCGCAGCGTGCAAGGGCGCGCGCTTGAAGCCGGAGTCTTTGGCGGTCACGCTCGGGGCTCAGTCGATCGCGCAGCTGACCGCGTTGCCCGTGGACCGCGCGCTGCGCTTTGTGGAAGCGCTCAGTCTGAACCCCCGCGAGAAGAAGATCGCGCAGCAGATCGTGAAAGAATTGCGCGCTCGCCTCGGGTTCTTGGTCAACGTCGGACTCGAATATCTCACGCTCGATCGCAGCGCCACGACGCTTTCAGGCGGCGAAGCGCAGCGCATCCGGCTTGCCACCCAGATCGGATCGTCGTTGGTGGGCGTCCTGTACGTGCTCGACGAGCCGTCGATCGGCCTGCACCAGCGCGACAACGCGCGCCTGCTGGCCACGCTTAAGACGCTGCGCGATTTGGGCAACACGCTGATCGTGGTCGAGCACGACGAAGATACGATGCGCGAGGCCGACTATATCGTCGACATCGGACCGCGTGCCGGCAAAGAAGGCGGCGAGATCGTCGCGCTCGGCAAGATCGCCGACATCGAGGCGAATCCTCGATCGCTCACCGGCCGCTACCTCAAGGGCGAGGAGTTCATCCCGATACCGCGCGCGCGCCGCACGCCCAAAGGCACGTTGACCGTGCGCAACGCGCGCGCCAACAATTTGGCCGGCATCGATGTGTCTTTTCCTCTCGGCGTGCTGTGCGCAGTGACCGGCGTGTCGGGCTCAGGCAAGTCCAGCTTGGTGGACATGGTGCTCTATCGCGCGCTCGCGCATCATCTTCACGGCCAGTCGGGCGATGAGACCTATGGCGCCGTCCGCGGGATGGAGCAGCTCGACAAGGCGATCATCATCGATCAGTCGCCGATCGGGCGCACGCCGCGCAGCAACCCGGCGACCTATACCGGGGCCTTCGATCCGATCCGCGAGCTGTTCTCGCTGACGCCGGATGCGCGCGCGCGAGGCTTCGCGCCTGGACGCTTTTCGTTCAACGTGAAAGGCGGCCGTTGCGAGTCGTGCGCCGGCGACGGCATCATCAAGATCGAGATGCATTTCTTGCCCGATGTGTACGTGCAATGCGAGGCGTGCAAGGGCAAGCGCTACAATCAGCAGACGCTGGAGATCCGCTACAAGGGCAAGTCGATCGCCGACGTGCTCGAGATGCGCGTCGACGAGGCGGCGGAATTTTTCGAGAACGTGACGCGCGTGCACAACAAATTGAAGACGATCTGCGACGTCGGATTGGGCTACATCCAAATGGGCCAACCCGCGACGACGCTCTCCGGCGGCGAGGCGCAACGCGTGAAGCTGGCGACCGAACTCTCGCGACGGAGCACCGGGCGCACGTTTTACATGCTCGACGAACCCACGACGGGCTTGCACTTCGCGGACATCGCGCAGCTGCTCGACGTGCTCAACCGCTTGGTCGACGCGGGCAACACCGTGCTTGTGATCGAGCACAACCTGGACGTCATCAAGACCGCCGATTACATCATCGACCTCGGGCCTGATGGCGGCGAAAAGGGCGGCACCGTGGTCGCCGCGGGGACGCCTGAAGCGGTGGCCCGGGAAGACCGCTCGTACACCGGGCGTTACCTGCGCCGCGTGCTTGCCGATCCGCGCGCTCACATCGCCATCACCAGCGAGCACGCGGCGGTGGCAGATTACCAGCGCGCCAACGTCGAACTGCTGCGGGCGCTCGAAGAGGCCAAGCTGCCTTAAGCAAAGGGCTCCGCTTTGCCGATGAGAATTATATAGCTCTTCGAGCGAGGCTCGGAGACAAGGACGACATTCTAATGGCTGAAGCATTGAACGCAAGCGAGCTCCCGACGGTGCTTGCGTTGCCCGTGCTGGTGAGCGGCCGCAACGCCGAGCACAAAGTAGACGTCAAGGGACAAGCGACGCGGTTGGACGAGACCGGTTTCGTCGCAAATTTCCCGGACCCGATCCCCGACGGCACGATACTCTTCACCACGATCGATATGCGCAATATCAACGCGATGGCGCGCGGGCTCGCCAAAGTGAAATCGCAGACGCCCATGGGCGAGAACGCAGGCTATCAGACTTACGCTGATTTCATCGACCTCAACGACGACGGCAAGCAGAAGATCGCGAAGATGCTCGGCGGCGGGCGCTCGGAAGGTTTCACGCAAGCGCCAACGCGCAACTTCGCCGTCGATCAGCTCGGCACGCTGCCGGGCATGGGGCCGCTGCGCACCGGTGGTCCCGGCAACTATGGCGGCGGTCCCGCCAACTATCAAGTGACGCAAGAGGGCAGACGTTCGTACTTCGAACCGGCGCCGTTGCGCGCGGTCGCGCACCCGACCGCATCCACGAAGTTTTGGAATTCACTCGGCGTGACCGCCTACATCGCGGCCTTGCTCATCGTCGTGGCGCTGTTCCCCCAGGGGCGCGCATTCGAGTTGATGGTGCTTCACAAGATAGCCTACGTGTTCGAGCGCATGTGGTATTGGGCCAATCACATCGGCAACGTCCAGCTCTATAACAACACGTAAGCACCGCATGACTCGCGCTGCCCGCCCGAGCGCTCCCGAGCGCCGTAAGCATGCTCGCATCGCGAGATCGCTGCCGGTGCACGTGCACGTGGGCACCGAAGCACAGCGCCACGACGGGCGGATCCTGAACATCGGCGGTGGCGGCGTGCTGCTCAAGACGGAGTGCCCCGTCGGCACGAACGACCAGATCAGCATCGAGATCGACCTCAAGGACGAGAGCAAACCGATCTCCGTCTACGGCGTGGTCGTGCGCAATGATGCGCGCGGCATGGGCGTCTCGTTCATACGCGTGAGCGAAGTGAACTCCGACCTCATCGCCTACCTCATCAGGAAATGGCAGCGCGAAGAAACCCCCCAAGTCTAACCCCAATGTAGCGTTCCGAGCGAAGCTCGGATGTGTGGTATGCCGGACTTTAGTCCGGCTCGATAGAACTGCGCCGCCAATGCCACAGGTCGAGCGCGATCGCGCAGCGGCCCGCGCGGCTGAGTTGCGCGAGCTGCTGCACCGTTACAACTACGAGTACCACGTCCTCGATAGTCCGAGCGTCAGCGATGCCGACTTCGACGCGCGCCTGCGCGAGCTGCAAGCCGTTGAGACGGCGTTTCCCGAACTGCGCACGCCGGACAGTCCGACGCAGCGTGTCGGCGGCGCGCCATCGGGAGCGTTCGCGCCGTATCCGCACAGCGTCCCCATGCTGTCGCTGGGCAATGCCTTCGGTCGCGAGGAGTTCGGCGCGTGGCACCAGCGCGTGCGCAAACTGCTCGGTCGCGAGCCGAGCGGCTACGTGGCCGAACTCAAGATCGACGGGCTGGCGATCTCGCTGCGCTACCAAAACGGGATCTTCGAATCCGGCGGGACGCGCGGCGACGGCTCGATCGGCGAAGACGTCACAGCCAATCTGCGGACGGTCCGCTCGCTCCCATTGCGCTTGCGCGACGCGGCGCCGCGGCTGCTGGAAGTGCGCGGCGAAGTATACATGCGGCGCTCGGACTTCGAGAAGATGAACGAGCGGCGCATCGCAGCCGGCGAGCCGGCTTTTGCCAATCCGCGCAATGCTTCGGCAGGCTCGCTGCGCCAGTTGGACCCGCAGGTGACCGCGACGCGGCCCTTGCGCTTCTTCGCGTACGCGATCGGCGAATCCGACCCGCCGTTGCCGGTCGCCACGCAATGGGAGCTGCTCCGCGCGCTCGACGGCCTCGGCCTCCCCGTAAACCGCGAGGCGAAGCGTTTCGACGAGTACGAAGCGGTCGTGGCCTTTTGCGAGTCGTGGGAGAGCAAGCGCGCAGGCCTGGACTACGGGATTGACGGCGTGGTGGTCAAGGTCGATTCGCTCGAGGAACAACGTACGTTGGGATTCGTCGGCAAAGACCCGCGCTGGGCCATCGCGTTCAAGTACGCGCCGGAAGAAGCGACGACGAAATTGCTCTCGATCGAGGTCAACGTCGGGCGCACCGGCAGCCTCAATCCGTACGCCGTGCTCGAGCCGGTGGTCGTGGGCGGCGTGACCGTCAGCACCGCCACCCTGCACAACGAGGACTACGTCCGCAGCAAGGACATCCGCGAGGGCGACGTCGTGATCGTCCGTCGCGCAGGCGAGGTGATTCCGGAGATCGTCGGGCCGGTCATCGCAGAGCGCAAAGGCAAACGCTTGCGCGAATATTCGCTGCCGACCCGTTGCCCGGCATGCGGCACCCCGGTAGTGCGAGTCGAAGGCGAGGCGATGACGTACTGCGAGAACGCCGCATGTCCGGCGCAACGCAAGGAGCGGCTCGTCCATTTCGCCTCGCGCGGCGCGACGGACATCGAGGGTTTGGGCTACCATTTTTCTCGCGCGCTGGTGGAGGCCGGCTTGGTGGAAGACGTCGGCGACGTCTACTCCCTCACGAGCGACGGTCTGCTGACGCTGCCGCGCACCGGCGAGAAACTCGTCGCCAACCTGCTGCGCAACGTCGAGCTCAGCAAGCGGCGGCCATTCGAGCGCGTGCTGTACGCGCTCGGGATACGCTTCGTCGGCGCCCAGAACGCGCAGATCCTCGCGTCGGAGTTCGGTGACATCGACGCGCTCATGGCGGCGACCTCGGAACAGTTGGAGGAGGTCGAGCAGATCGGCCCGCGCATCGCGGCGAGCGTCGTGGCGTTCTTCCACGAGCCGCGCAACCGAAGCGTGATCGAGAAGCTGCGCCGCGCGGGCGTCACGTTGCGGGGCCCCAAGCGAACGCGTGCCGCCGCCGCCGTAGGGCCGCTGTCCGGAAAGACGTTTGTGCTGACGGGGACGTTGCCGAATCTTTCGCGCGAGGAAGCAACCGAACGCATCGTCGCGGCGGGCGGCAAAATCTCAGGTTCGGTGAGTTCGAAGACGGACTACGTCGTGGCGGGCGAGTCGCCCGGCAGCAAACGTGCGAAGGCGGAAAAGCTGGGCGTGACGATCATCGACGAATCCGGCCTGAAAAAACTGCTGCCGTAAGGCCCTACACGACGCGCGTCAGATAGCCGTCGTCGTCGTCTTTGCGCTCCTCCAGCCAGTGCAGCGAGTCTTGCAATGCACGAGCGACGTCGCCCGCGGCGACGCTGCGTTTGTGCTGGCTGGCCAGATAGTCGGCTGTGATCCCATGCCAGTAGGCGCCGATCGCCGCGGCTTGGCGCGCGCTGCATCCGGCGGCGATCATGGCCCCGATGATGCCGGAGAGGACGTCGCCCGTACCGGCGGTCGCGAGCAACTCGTTCCCCGTGAGGTTGACGTAGGTCGCCTCTTTGGTCGCGATGATCGAACGCGGTCCTTTGAGCAGCAGCGTGACATCAGCGCTTTCGGCGAAATCATCCGCTGCCTTGATGCGGTTCGCGATGGCGGCATCGGCGTTCTCACCGAGCAGGCGCGCGAATTCGCCGTCGTGCGGCGTCAGCACCGCCTTCTTGTCCTTGAGCACGCCGAGGTGCCCGGCCAGCGCGAACAGCGCGTCGGCATCCACGACCAGCGGCCGCGTGGTGCGCTCGACGAACGAGCGCACGACGGTTTGCGTTGATTCCTCCCGCCCCAAACCGGGGCCGATGACGACGGCGCCGGCGTGGCGTGTGAGCTCGAGCAGCGACGCGACAATGGCTTCCGCGTCGTCCGTTTCCGGCCACGGCGCGACGATCTGCTCGACGGCATGATAGCGGACCGGTCCCGCCGCTGCGGACGGACAGGCGATCGTCACGTAGCCCGCGCCGGCGTTTTGAGCGCCCAAAGCCGTGAGCAGGGGTGCGCCGACATATTCTTGGCTGCCGCCGATCACGACCACGTCACCCGCCGTGCGCTTGTTCGCGAGAGCGCTGCGCTGCGGCAGCCAGAAGAAGAACTGCTGCTTGGTCATGATGTGGTAGCGGCCGCCGACGTCGGCGAGAATGGACGGCGGGATGCCGATGTGCGCGACCCACAGCTCGCCGACGTAGGATGCCGCGGGGTAGAGCAGCATGCCGACTTTCGGCGCCGCCATGGTGACGGTCGCGTCTGCCGAGACCGCCGGCCCGGGGACCAGTCCGGAACTGGCGTCGATGCCGGTCGGCATGTCGACCGCGACGACGTCGCGATCCGCGATGTTGATCTCGTTGACCCAGGTGCGATACGCTTCGCGCAGCGGCCCCGTTGAGCCGGTGCCGAGCAGCCCGTCGATGATGAGCGCCGCCGCGCGGAGGCCCGAGCGGAAGAACTCCGGCGTTTGTTCGCGTAAGTAGCTGATGGAGGCGCCCAGGCCGTCCATGATCTCCAGTTGCGTGCGGCACAGTTCGTTGCATTCGGGCTTGGGGGCGGCGACGTAGATGTCCGGCTCGAAGCCGAGCTGCATGAGGTAACGGGCTGCCACGAGCGCGTCGGCGCCGTTGTTGCCCGGGCCAGCGACGACCGCGATGCGAATAGGGTCGCCTTCCAGTTCTTCAAGAAAATCGCGGCTCAGGTCCGCGACGGCGCGGCCGGCCGCCTCCATCAGGACGATCGGCGGTATGCCGACGTCCTCGATAGCGCGCTGGTCGGCGGTGCGCATCTCCTGCGCGGTCAGCGCGTTCATGCTTCTAGGATCACGGTCGCGACCGCGCTGACTCTTGAGTGCGAGATCGTCAGATGCATGCGCCGCACGCCGCGCAGAGCGACCAGACGCTCAGCCTCCCCGAGCAGCGCAACGTACGGTTTGCCGCTGCGCTCGTGGCGCACGCCGACGAGCCGCCAGGGGATCGCGTGGCCAAAGGCCTTGCGCGTCGCCTCTTTGGCGGCAAACGCGCCGGCAAGACGCTCGGCGCGATAGCGATGACGCATCGCATGGGCCATCTCTTCGATCGTGAAGACCTTCTTCGCGAAACGTTCAAGTCTGGCGGAGTCGAAATTGAATCGCTCCACTTCTGCGATGTCGGTCCCCAAACCGATGATCATGCGTTAATGACTCCCATCACAAAAGGCCGGCGGAGGACTTCAAAAGGTTCGGTGGAAATTGCAAGTTCGTGGAAAAGATCGGGCTGGTTCCCATCAACAGCGTCGCCACCGAATTCTGCGAACGTTTGGTTCCATGTCTCGAAGAGCGCTTTCTGCATAGGTTCGCAGTCGAAAAGCCCGTCACCCTCTCACCGGCGCTTGCGAATAGCGCGCGCCGCCAATACTTCCTCACCACGGTTTTCAACCGGCTGCAGGCGGCATTCCCGAATCGTGAAGGCTTCCTCCTCGGCGTGATCGGCGACGATCTGTACAAGACGTCGCATAACTTCATTTTTGGCGATGCGAGCGACAGCGACCGCGTCGCCGTGGTGTCGGTCTATCGATTGCGCAATGATTTCTACAACGAGAAGCCGGACGAAGCGACCCTTTTCAACCGAGTGCTCAAAGAGTGCGTCCATGCGCTCGGCCACGCCTTCGGTTTGAAGCATTGCTACAACGCGCGCTGCGCGATGTACTATAGCCACTCCGTGTACGACACGGACGGCAAGCTCACGTATTTCTGCGACGCGTGCGACAAACGCGTGCGCGCGCAACGCCTCTGATCCGAGCTTGGCTCGGAACGCTACAACTGACCGCGCGCCCAGGCCAGCGCGATCTGCGTCTTCGCGTCCGGGATCTCGTCGCGCGTGACCATCGCCCACGCCTCCTCGACGTCGTACGTGCGCACCTCGATGTGCTCATTGTCCTCCGGCTGCGCGACGCCGCCCGTCAAGCCTTCGGCCACGAACAGGTGGAGCAGTTCGCTGCAAAAACCGGGCGCGCTATAGAACGACCACAAACGGCGCATCCGCTCGCAGCGGTAACCGGTTTCTTCGATGAGTTCTCGCGTGGCGCACGCCGTCGGGTCCTCGCCGCGTTCGAGCTTCCCCGCGGGCACTTCTAACAGGAAGCGGCCGGCGGCCGGCCGGTATTGACGAACCAGAACGATCGTACTCGGCTGAGGCTGCGCGATGATCGCGACCCCGCCGTTATGCTCGACGATCTCAAACGACGAGCGATGCCCGTTGTCGAGTTCCACGTCGTCGATGCGCAAGCTGACCACGCGTCCCTCAAAGATGCGGCGGGTCCCATGTATGCTGGTCACGAACGGCCCTTTCAAGCCTCATCACCCAATATCCTAAAGAAGCGATCAATGCGCGAAGTCGTCATCGTGGCCGCCGCTCGTACCCCCATCGGCAAGTACGCCGGTGCGCTCCGTCTCGTCCGGCCGGACGACATGTCCGCCCTCGTGCTGCGCGCGCTGGCGGACAAAACGCGTCTGGATCCGGGCGACATCGAAGACGTGGTGTGGGGTTGCAGCAATCAGGCGGGCGAGGACAACCGCAACGTCGCGCGCATGGCCGTCCTAGCCGCGGATTTTCCCGAATCCGTCGCCGGCGCCACCGTGAACCGGCTGTGCGGTTCGGGCTTGCAAGCCGTCAATTTCGCGGCGCAAGCGATCGCCTGCGACGCCGGTGACGTATTCTTGGCCGGCGGGGTGGAGAGCATGACGCGCGCTCCGTACGTCATGCCCAAACCGGAGGCGGAATTCGCGCGCGCCCCTCAGTTGTACGACACCACGCTCGGGGCGCGCATGTACAATCCCAAACTGACGCAGCGCGGCTACCCGCCCATCGCCATGGGAGAAACGGCCGAGAACGTTGCGGAACAGTATCACATCAGCCGGGTGGAGCAGGACGAGTTCGCCTTTCACAGTCAGCACAAGACCGGCGCGGCGCAGAAGGCGGGTGCATTTGCGGCGGAACTGATCCCTGTGCCGCTGCCGTCCAATGGAAGGCTCAAGGCTGAGTCGGAGATATTCGCAGTTGATGAGCCTCCCCGTCCCGACGTCACCATGGAACAACTCGCGAAGCTCAAGCCGGCGTTTCGCGAAGGCGGCTCGGTCACGGCCGGCAACTCTAGCGGCATCAACGACGGCTCCGCCGGCGTGGTGCTGATGTCGCGGGAAGAAGCCAAGCGCCGCGGACTGAAACCGCTCGCGAGTATTCTCACAACGGCGGTGGCCGGCGTGAATCCCAATTGCATGGGCCTCGGCCCGATTCCGGCGACGCAGAAAGCGCTCGATCGCGCCCGGCTCCGCGTCGACGACCTTGACCTCATCGAGCTCAATGAAGCCTTTGCCGCGCAATCGCTTGCGTGCGTGCGCGAGCTCGAGCTGCCGATGGAGCGGGTCAACGTCAACGGCGGTGCGATCGCGCTCGGTCACCCGCTGGGCTGCAGCGGCGCGCGCATCCTAGTGACCTTGCTGTACGCCATGCAAGCGCGCGGGGCGAAACGCGGCCTCGCGACGATGTGCATAGGCGTCGGCCAGGGCATCTCCACCATCGTGGAACGCACTTAAGTAACCGGAGACATCGAATGGCAATCGCGCTCGACAAGAAGACCTACGATCTTTTCATCAACGGCGAGTTCGTCAAGCCGCAATCCGGCGAGTATTTCGACGTCATCAATCCGGCGACGAACGAGGCCATCGCATCGGTCGCTGCCGCGAGCATCCGCGACGCAGACCTAGCTGTGGTCGCCGCGCGCAAAGCGCTGGAAGGGAAATGGGCGACCACGCCCCCGGCGCGCCGAGCTCGGGTGCTGTTCAAAATCGCCGGCATCATCGGCGAGCGCATCGAGGATCTAGCGCGCATCGAATCCCTCAACAGCGGCAAGACGATCTCCGGCGCCAAGGCCGAGATCGGGCAGGTCATCGAAGATTTCGAGTTCTACGGCGGCGCCGTCACCAAGCTGATGGGCAACACCATCCCAGCCCCGCCCAACTTCTTCAATTACACGCTCAAAGAGCCGGTCGGCGTGTGCGCGCAGATCGTGCCGTGGAACTATCCGCTGCTGATGGCAGCGTGGAAAGTGGCGCCCGCGCTCGCCGCCGGCTGCACCGTCATCCTCAAGCCGGCGAGCCCGACGCCGATCACCGCCCTGCTGCTCGGCCAGATCTGCACAGAAGCGGGGTGTCCGCCGGGCGTCGTCAACGTGCTTCCCGGCCCGGGCGCCATCATCGGAGCCCACTTGGCGAGCCATCCTGGAGTCGACAAGATCGCGTTCACCGGAGAGACGACCACCGGCGCGACCATCATGCAGCTCGCGGCCGCAACGATCAAGCGTGTGACCCTCGAACTCGGAGGCAAATCGCCCAACCTCGTCTTCGAAGACGCGGACGTCGACGCGGCCGTCGCCGGTGCGCTGCACGCGATCTTCTACAACGCGGGGCAGTCGTGCGACGCGCGGTCGCGCATCCTGCTCCACGAGCGCGTGTACGAAGATTTCTTGCAGAAGTTCGTCGCGAAGGCCAAGGCGCTGGTGGTCGGCGATCCGCTGGACCCGAAGACCCACGTCGGAGCCATCATCTCGCGCAAGCAACTCGAGAAGATCGAGGGCTACGTCGGCATCGGTCAGCAAGAAGGCGCGACGATTGCCTGCGGCGGCTGTCGTCCGGATGGCGCGCTTGCGAAGGGCAACTTTCTCCTGCCTACAGTCCTCGACAAGGTGAGCAATAGCATGCGCGTGGCGCAAGAAGAGATCTTCGGACCGGTGGCGGTCGTGACCACCTTCAAGGACGAGGCTGAGGCGATCGCGCTTGCCAACGATTCGACGTACGGTCTCGCCGCGTCGGTGTGGACGAACAACGCAGGGCGCGCGCAGCGCGTCGCGGCTGCGCTCAAATCGGGCGGCGTCGCCATCAACACCCCGATCTCGATCTTCCCGGGCGTGCCGTTCGGCGGTTACAAGCAATCCGGCTTCGGCCGCGAGTTGTCGCTGCAGACGCTCGAGCTCTACACCGAGACGAAGGGCGTCGTGATGTACACGGGCGCCAAGCCGATCAACCTTTTCGGGGTTTAAGCTAGAGGCCAGCCTTGTGAAGGCCTGCGAGCAGGCGTGATTCTTTCATCTCACCACCTTGCGACCACACGATTTTACCGTTCGCGTCCACGACGTAGAACTGCGGAAAACCCGCGATTCCAAAAGCGTTCGCAACCGTGAACTTCGGATCGAAGAACGTCGGCCAACTGACGCCGAACTTCTTATCGAACGCTTCGACGTCGGCTTGACTTTCGGGGACCGGGTTGTTGGGCGTCGCGTCCGATGCGAGCCCCGATGCGGTCACCGAGATGATCGCCAGTTTGGATTCCTGGATCTTGGAGCGGATGGATTTGAGCACTTTGGTCATGCGCTGGCAATGCGGACACCACGTGGCGAACAGCTCGAGCAGATACGGCTTGCCGGCCAGCGACGCGTTGGTGATGCTGCCTAACGGCCCGCTGACCGAGAACGCCGGCGCCTTGACGCCGGCGGGCGCAGGCGACGGAGCCGCAGGCGGGAATGCGTCGAGGGAAACGGCGGCCCCGGAGACGACTTGGTTGTGTTGAATGATCGCGTAGGCGGCGATCGCAGCGATCGCCACGAGCGCGATGACCACGGCGACGATCTTGCCGGTGCGTCGCGGCCCAGAGGAAGGATCTCGTTGCTGTCGGCGGCGTTCGGCGCGCGTGCTCATCTCGTACCCCTTCTTGCCAGGCTGCTGCTCGGTGGAGTGTTCTTCGCCGCCGGCGCACTGAAAATTGCGCACCCGTCTGATCTGGCCGCCACGATCACGGCGATGAAATTGGGACTTCCGGGCCAACTGGTCGCATTCATCGCCGTTGCCCTGCCTCCATTCGAGATGCTGCTCGGCGTATATCTGATCGGCGGCTGGCTCCTCGCGTGGAGCTCCGTAGTCGCGGGCGCCCTCCTTGGCGCATTCATCCTCGCGCTCAGCTCGATGTTGCTGCGAGGGATCCATGCCAACTGCGGCTGCTTCGGCGTGGGTGCGGAACCGACCACGTGGCTGACGGTGCTCCGCGATGGGTCCTTCATCATCCCGGCGCTGTACCTGGTCTGGTGGAGCAGGATTTCCAAGGACGACGGGGCGTAGCGTCAGCCTCATGCTCCGTCGGCTGTTCCTCATCGTTCTCGGTATCGTCGGCCTTGCCGTCATCGCGATCGTGGCCCTCTACGCGATCGGCAGCGCAGCGCTGGACAAGACCTACGCGATCGCGCCATCGGCGCTCGACCTGACGATTCCAAGCGATAAGGCCAGCATCGCGCGCGGCAAACACTGGGCGACCTCCCTGGCGAAATGCGCCGACTGCCACGCCGCCGATCTCGGCGGCGGCGGGATGAACCTCGACGTGCCGCCGTTCCACGGGGTCGCCCCCAACCTCACGCGCGGTCAAGGCGGCATCGGCGCGACGTTCACCAATACCGACTACGTGCGCGCGATCCGGCACGGCCTCGACGAGAGCGGCCACGCCCTCATCATCATGCCATCCGACCAATACACGTCGTTATCTGACCAAGATCTGGCCGACATCATCGCGTACGTGAAGAGCGTTCCGCCCGTGAACCGCGAGTTGCCGGATACGACCGTGAAACCGCTCGGCCGCATTTTGATGGGCGCGGGGATGTTGCCGCCGCCACCTGCGACCGTCATCAATCACGACGGGCCTTGGGTCGCGGTCATGAAGCCGGCGGCGAGCGTCGAGTACGGACGCTATCTCGCGATGACAAACGGTTGCACGGGTTGTCATGGAGCGGGCCTATCAGGCGGGCCGATTCCGGGCCTGCCGCCCAGCGCGCCGAAAGCCACGAACATCACGCCGACGGGCATCGGCGGCTGGAGCGCCGCCGATCTCACACTCGCGCTGCGGACTGGCAAGCGCCCGAATGGCACCACGATCAATCCGTTCATGCCGTGGGCGGCCACCGCGAAGATGACCGATCAGGAGATGAAGGCGCTGGTGATGTACGTGCGCTCGGTGCCGCCAAGACCTACGGGAACGAGATAAAACGATTTCGCTTAGGTCGTGCGCGTCGGCTCGGCGATGTCGGAGACGATCCGGTCGCTCAAGCGCTCGATGAGACCGACCTCGTCGTGCGCGACGCGCATCGCACGATCGAGCGACGGCACGCCGGTCGGCGCGTTCATGGAAACGGCCATGACGTAGAACTTGTCGGGCTGTGCGAACAGCGGCTCGACGTGCACGTCGCGCTGCGTGCCGTCATCGCCCGTGAACAGGAAGCGCACGCACGAGTGGGTGCAATGGCCCCCGACGATGTCCCAGGCCGGATTGGGCGGCGCGTAGTTGCGCAGCACCGCAGCCGGATCGAGTCCCTCCAGAGCCTGTATGGTGCCCGTGCCCTCGATCCGCACGCGATAGGGCGGCGCGATGTCGATGAGGGGGACCGTCTTGTGCAGGTCCGCTTGCATCTGCTCGAGCGCGTTGGTCGACACGTGAGCGCCGTTTTCGGAGACCTCGATGCGCGTCTGGTCGATGATCAGGGCGCGGCCTTTCGTGGCATCGGCGAACAGCACCCCGTTGGGGATCTGCGTGAGCGACGGATAGTCGCGCGACAACTCACGCAGCAGGTCGCCTTGCACGGACGCCGGCAGCGGCGCGCTCATCGTATTGCGATACAGCCCGACGGCGATCTTCGTGAACGTGAATGGTCCGAGTTTTATGGTGAGTTCTCCTAAGTCTGGCGCGCTCGTTTGCGGAGGTCCACGCGGCGGATCTTGCCGGAGATCGTCTTCGGCAGTTCGCTGACGAACTCGATCTCGCGCGGATATTTGTACGGCGCGGTCAACTTCTTGCAATGCTCCTGCAGTTCCGCCACGAGCTCGTCGCTTGGGGTGTGCCCAGGCGCCAGAATGACGAAGGCCTTGACGATCTCGCCGCGCAGCGGATCCGGCGCCCCCACCACCGCTGATTCGGCGACCGCCGCATGCTCGAGCAACGCGCTCTCGACCTCGAACGGTCCAATGCGGTAGGAGGCCGAGTTGATGACGTCGTCCGCGCGTCCGACGAACCACAGGTAGCCATCCTGGTCGCGCAGGGCGCGGTCGCCCGTGATGTACCAATCGCCGACGAACGATTTTTTCATCTCGTCCGGATTCTTCCAGTACTCTTGGAAGAGCCCGACCGGCCGCTGCGGCTTGACGCGCACGGCGATGTCGCCCTCCTTGCCGGGCGGCAGCACGGCGCCGCCATCATCGATGACCTGCACGTCGAAACCGGGCGTCGGCCTGCCCATCGAACCCGGCCGCACGTCCATAGGCGGAAAGTTCGCGCACAGCAGCGTCGTCTCTGTTTGACCGTAGCCGTCGCGGATGGTCAAGCCGGTGTGGCGCTTCCAAGTCTCGATCACTTCCGGGTTGAGCGGTTCGCCCGCGGCGACGCAGTGCCGCAGCGCCTTGGGCTTGAACGCGTCCAGCGGCTCCAGCACCAGCAGCCGGTAGACTGTGGGCGGCGCGCAAAACGTCGTGACGGGATAATGCGCCAACATCCGCAGGCATTGCGCCGCATCGAATTTGCCGGTCGCGTTGTGCACGAAGATCGCGGCGCCGCACAGCCATGGGCCGAACAAGCTGCTCCACGCCGCCTTCGCCCAGCCGTTGTCCGAGAGGTTCCAATGCAGATCCCCGGGCGTGAGATCGAGCCAGAATTTTCCGGTCGCGGTGTGGCCGAGCGGATACGATGCGTGGGTGTGCAGGACCATCTTCTGATTGCCGGTCGTGCCGGACGTGAAATACAGCAAGCACGGATCGGACGACTTCGTCTTGGCTGCGTTATCCACGTTCGGTTGCGATGCGAGCAGGCTGACGAACGAATACGCGCCGTTGCGACTTTCTCCGAGCACGATGACGTGCTTGAGCGTCGGGCACTGGTCGCGTATGTTCCACACCTTTTCCAAGTTCGCCGGATCGACGAATGCAGCCGCTGCTCCCGCCGCGTTCACGCGATAGACGATGTCCTTGGGCGTGAGCAGCGCGGTGCCGGGCATCGGCACGATGCCGGCACGGATGCAGCCGAGCATCGCTTCCCACCACTCAGGAATGCGCGGAGCGACGATCAAGGCGCGGTCGCCCGCCGCAAGACCAAGCGAACGGAGCGCGTTGGCGCAGCGCTTGGACGCGTCGCGGAAGTGCGCGAACGTGAAGTCTTCTCGGGTCTCGTCGTCATCCGCCCACGCCAAAGCGAGCTTGCCTTCGTCTTCGGCCCAGCGGTCGATCACGTCGCTCGTGAAGTTGAAGCGCTCGGGGACCTCGAGCCGGAAATCACGATATGCGCTCTCGTAATCGGTCATGTTCGACGTGCGCACACCCATATGACGCAAAAGCCTCCGCGCAGCGAAAACAGAAATTCAACAGAGGGATATGCTCTCGCGTCGGCACCGACCTCTGGGGTCCGAACTTCCACAGGGCGGAGGGAATGACCGATAACCCAAGAAGCGGCAAGACGACACATTCGCGGTTTTGAGAAGAGGCGTCATGGAGATCAAGCCCTTCACGGACAAGCCCATAAAGTTCATGGAGTACGATGGCCGGCCGGCCGGCGACGTCAGCGCGCTCGGCCTCACCAACGAGCAGCTCGTCGACATGTATCGCTGGCTCATCTACAATCGCGCGGTCGACGACCGCGGCTACATCCTCGTGCGCCAGGGCCGCGCCGGGTTCTATGCGCAGACCTCCGGTCAAGAAGCGTCGCAGATCGGCAGCGCGCTGCCGCTCCAAAAAGACGACTGGCTGTTCGGCGATCACCGCTCGCAGGGCAGCATGCTCGTCAAGGGACTTAGGGCCGCGGAGTGGTTCGCACACGTGTTGGGCCGCTCGCTCGACCCGACCAAAGGGCGCATGATGCCGCACGGCTCCGGCCGCGCCGATCTGCACATCGTTCCCGGATCGTCCACCGTCGGCAATCAGATCACCGAAGCGGTCGGCACCGCGATGGCTCAAAACATCAAGAAGAAGAAAGAGATCACGATCTGCTATTTCGGCGACGGCGCGACGAGCGAAGGCGACTTCCATGTCGGCATGAACTTCGCAGCGGTCTATAATTCGCCGATCATCCTGTTCTGCCAGAACAACCAATACGCGATCTCGGTCAGGCTGGAAGAGCAGACGCACACCAAGACGATCGCCGAGAAGGCGCACGCGTACGGCATGGAGGGTTACTTCGTGGACGGCAACGACGTGCTGGCCGTTTATGCGGTCACCAAGCATTGCGCGGACAAAGCGCGCGAGGGACGCGGGCCGAGCCTGATCGAGTCGTACACCTACCGCTATGGCCCCCACTCTTCGGCCGATGACGATAGCCGCTACCGTCCAAAAGGCGAACTGGAGATGTGGCGCTCGCAGCGCGACCCGATCACGCGTTTTCGGAATTTCTTGCAGCTCCGCAAGCTGTGGGACGACGAGAAAGACATCGCACTGCAAGCCCGGGTGAAAGACGAGCTTGCCGCCGCGCTCGAGGAAGCGGAGAAGAGCCCGCCGCCAGAACCGCTGACCGTGTTCGATCAGGTGTACGCGCAGTTGACGCCGCATCTCGAGTGGGAGCGCAGTGAGCTCGCCGCCGAGCTGGGCGTCTCGCAACAGGCCAGGTGACTAAGAGACCGCCATGACAACCGTTGAAGTTGAAAAAAAGCAGACCTACACGATGGTGCAGGCCATCCGCTCAGCGCTCATCGACGAGATGAGGCGCGATCCGAACGTCGTCACCCTCGGCGAGGACATCGGACCACGCGGTGGCGTGTTCTTGGTCACCGAAGGGCTGATCGACATGTTCGGCAAGGACCGCGTCATCGACACGCCGCTCGCCGAGTGCGGCATCATCGGCGCTGCGGTCGGCATGGCTCTGTACGGCTTGCGGCCGATCGCCGAGATCCAGTTCATCGATTTTCTGTATCCCGGCTTCGACATGTTCGTGTCGGAAGCGGCGAAGCTGCGTTACCGCTCCGCCGGACAGTTCAAGGTGCCGATGGTCGTCCGCTCGCCGTACGGCGGCGGTGTGCGCGGCGGCAACTACCACTCACAATCGCCGGAGGCGTACTACGTCGCGACGCCCGGCATCAAAGTCGTGGTGCCGAGCAATCCATACGACGCCAAAGGTCTACTCATCTCGTCGATCCGCGACGACGACCCCGTGATGTTCATGGAGCCTAAGAAGATCTATCGCGCGGTCAAGACCGAGCTGCCCGAAGGCCCGTATGAAGTGCCGCTCGGCAAGGCCGCGGTCGCGCGCGAAGGCAAGCACGTTTCGATCATCACGTTCGGTGCGATGGTGCCCGTGGCGCTCGAAGCGGCGACTGCGATGGAGAAAGAAGGCGTCCAGGTGGAGGTCATCGACCTGCGCACGCTTCAACCCTATGACACCGAGGCGATTCTGCAGTCGGTGGGCAAGACCGGCCACGCGGTGCTGCTTCAGGAAGCGCCCCGCATCGGCGGTTACGTCGCGGAGATCGCGGCATTCCTCGCGGAGCAGGCGATCGAACATCTCGAAGGGCCGATCGTCCGCGTGACGGGGTGGGATACGCCGTTCCCCTATGCGCTTGAGAAGGCGTATATGCCGAACGTCGAGCGCGTCGTCCGCGGGATCAAGAAAACGCTCAACTTCTAACCGACCGCGTCGCTTTTGTAGTGCCGGGGCTTTAGCCCCGGGAATTGGGGACTAAATGCCGGTCGAACTCGAAATGCCGGAACTGGCCGAGTCGGTCATCGAAGGCGAAATCGTCAAATGGCTCGTCAAAGAGGGCGAGCACGTCAAGTTGGATCAGCCGCTCGTCGAAGTCATGACCGACAAGGTGACGGTCGAGATCCCGTCTCCGATCGAGGGCATCTTGCTCAAGCAAGTGGCGCCCGAAGGCGCGGTCGTTCCGATCGGCAAGCCGATCGCGATCTTCGGCAAAGAAGGCGAGTCGCTCGCAAGCCCCGCGCCGGCCGAGACGGCTCCGGCTTCCGCCACCCCACCCCCCGAAGTGGTCGTGGGCGGCGAGGTCAAACCCAAGATCGAAGCACAAGCCCCTTTAGATAAAGTCGCGCCGGCGCGCGTCGGCAACGGACAGACGGGCGCGCCGGCCAAAGGGCCGTCTGAGACGGCTGCGATCGGCCCCTTCGGAAGGCCGCTCGCCACGCCGGCCGTCCGCAAGTTCGCGCGGGAACTCGGCGTCGATCTCAACCAGGTGCGCGGGTCAGGCGAAGGTGGGCGCATCCAACGAGAAGACGTTCAGCGCGTCGCCTCGTCCGGCGGCGCAGCTGCAGGCCAAGCCGCACAACCGAGACCGCAACCGGTCGGTGCCGGAGCCGCCGCGAGCGCCGGCGCCGCCGCGAGCGGCGAAACCGAGCGCGTGCCGCTGCGCGGCCTGCGCCGCGTCATCGCAGATCACATGATCCACTCCAAGCACACCGCCGCGCATACGCTCCACGTCGACGAAGCCGACGTCACCGAGCTCGTCGCCATGCGCAATCGTGCGAAGCAGATCGCCGCCGAGCGCGGCGTGAAGCTGACCTTCTTGCCGTTCTTCGTCAAGGCCGCATGCGCAGCGCTGATCAAACATCCGTACATGAACGCCTCGCTCGACGACGACAAGCACGAAATCGTGCTCAAGAAGGACTACAACATCGGGATCGCCGTCAATACCGAGGGCGGACTGGTCGTCCCCGTCATCCACAACGCCGATCGAAAGTCCATCTTCGACCTGGCGCGCGCCATCGCCGATCTCGCGGAAAAAGCCCGTGCAGGCAAGCTCGCGCACGACGACATCGCCGGCGGCACGTTCACCATCACCAACGTCGGCTCCGTCGGCGGCCTGTTCACGTTTCCGGTCATCAACTGGCCGGAAGTCGGCATTCTCGGAACGCACTCGATCCAGCAGCGCCCCGTCGTGCGCAACGATCAGATCGTCATCCGCGACATGACCTATCTGTCGATCTCGTTCGATCACCGGGTGGTCGACGGCGCAATCGCCGCGCAGTTCGTCAAAGACGTCGCCGAACTGCTCGCCGCTCCCGACGTCTTTCTTATGGAGAGCGGCTCATGGTAGCGAACAAGTACGACGCGATCGTCATCGGCGGAGGCCCGGGCGGCTATACCGCTGCGATCCGCTTGGGGCAACTGAAGAAGAAAGTGGTGTGCATCGAGCGCGAGCGTCTCGGCGGCGTCTGCCTCAACTGGGGATGCATGCCGAGCAAAGCGCTGCTCCACGTCGGAGAGGTCATAACGGCGGCACACGACCTCAAAGAGATGGGCGTCGAGTTCGGCGAGCCGCGGATCGACCTGGCGTCGCTCAACAAATGGAAGTCCAAGATGATCGACGACCTCGTCAACGGCGTCGGCACGCTCTTCAAGGCGAACAAAGTCGAGTATATGGTCGGCGAGGCCGAGCTGATCAACAAGATCACGGTGCGCGTCAAGAAAGCCGACGGACGCTTCGAAACGCTAGTGGGGGACGCCGTCGTGATCGCCACCGGGTCGGAGCCAGTGGCGCTTCCGGGCTTCAAACGCGACAGCAAGACGATCCTCAATTCCGACGACGCCGTGAGCCTCGCGGATCTGCCGAAGAGCATCCTCATCCTCGGCGCCGGGGTGATCGGTTTGGAATTCGCCACGATCTATCGACGGCTGGGCGCCGAAGTCACGGTCGTCGAGATGCTCGACCGCGCCCTCGCCGACACCGATCTCGAGATTTCGACGCTGCTGCTGCGCATCCTCAAGAAGCAGGGCATCAACGTCCACCTGAAGACGAAGGCCGCGGGCGTTGAGGTGGTGGGCTCGCGCGCGCGCGTCAAGCTCGAAGGCGAGATCAACGAGGCGCGCGAGTACGACAAAGTGCTCGTGGCGGTCGGCCGGCGGCCTCGCACCGGCGACCTGCGCCCCGAGTCGCTCGGCATAGCCATGGACGGCTTGTTCATCAAGGTCAACGAAAAGCGCGAAAGCGACGTGCCGGGCGTGTACGCCATCGGCGACTGCGCCGGCGCGCCGCTGCTCGCCCACAAAGCGATGAAGGAAGGCATCGTCGCAGCCGAAGTGATCGCCGGGCTGCCGGCGGCCTACGATCCGATCGCCGTCCCCAACTGCGTCTATACCGACCCGCAAGTGGCGACCGTCGGCTTGTCGGAAGAGCAGGCGAAGAGCGCGGGCTATGAGGTCAGCGTGGGCAAGTTCCGCCTCTCGGCGTTGGGGCGCGCGCGCACGGTCGGCATTTCGGACGGCATGGTCAAGATCGTCGCCGACAAGAAGACCGACCTCGTGCTTGGAGTGCATATCGTGTCGCCGACGGCCGAGTCGATGGTCGCGGAAGGCGTCGTCGCACTCGAGATGGGCGCGACCGTCGAGGACATCGGCTTGTCGATACATCCGCACCCGACGTTCTCTGAGTCCATCATGGAAGCTGCGGAAGCGCTCCACGGCAAGTCGATCCACATGGCCAACGTCACGGCCCCGATACCAACGCCGGCGAAGACGTGACCGTCAGCCTTTTCGATCTCGGCTTCATCCGCTTCAAAGAGGCATGGGATGTGCAGCGGCACATCCACGCGGAACGGGTCGCCGGCATGGTAGGCGACGCGCTGCTGTTCTGCGAGCATGCGCCGGTGATCACGATGGGCAAGTCGGGTCGCAGGCACAACCTGCTCGTCTCGCAAGAAGAACTGCGTCGCCGCAACGTCGAGTACTACGATATCGAACGCGGCGGGGACCTCACCTATCACGGGCCCGGCCAATTGGTCTGCTATCCGATCTTCAAGCTCGCGCGGCTGCGCGAGGTGCAAGGCTTCGTGCGCAAGATGGAACTCAGCATCATCAAAGCGATGAACGCGTTCGGGGTGAAGGGGGAACAGCGCCAAGCGCATGCTGGCGTGTTCGTAGGGTCCGCCAAGATCGCGTCGATCGGAGCTGCCGTTCAGGGCGGGGTGACTTTCCACGGTTTCGCCCTCGACGTCATCACCGATCTCAGCTACTTCCAACTGATCAATCCGTGCGGCATGCCCGACGTCCAGGTGACATCGCTTTCGAGAGAAGCGGGCCGCGAGGTGCGGATCGGCGAAGTCAAGCCTCCTATGCGCGCCGCCCTGGAAGAAGTGTTTGAGATCAAGCTCGCCCCCACCGCGGCGCAGGCGATCGGGACTCTGTAGATGATCGCGCGAAAACCCGAATGGCTCAAAGTCAGGCTGCCGAGCGGCACGAACTACGAGAAGCTGCGCTCGATCGTCAAGGAGCGCGGCCTGCACACCGTGTGTCAGGAAGCGATGTGCCCGAACATCGCCGAGTGTTGGGGCGTCGGCACCGCGACCTTCATGATCTTGGGCGACACGTGCACGCGCGGCTGCCGTTTTTGCAACGTGAAGACGGGCCTTCCCAACGCCATCGATCCCCTCGAGGCGGTAAAGCTCGCGCAATCGATCGAGGATCTTGGGCTGAACTACACGGTCATCACCTGCGTCGATCGCGACGACTTGCCTGACGGCGGCGCGCTGCAGATGGCCGAAGCGATCCGCGCGATCCACCACCGCACGCCGCACGTCAAAGTCGAAGTGCTGACGTCGGATTATCGCGGCGACGTCGCCGCGCTGCGCACGGTGATCGATGCCAATCCGGAAGTTTTCGCGCACAACATCGAAACGACCCGGGCGCTCACTCCGCACGTGCGCGACCGCCGCTGCGGCTACGACCAATCCTTGAACGTGCTCGCGAACGCCAAAGCCATGCGCCCGCAGAAATTCACCAAGTCGAGCATCATGCTCGGCCTCGGCGAGAGCGACGAGGACGTGCTGCAGACAGCGAGCGATCTGCGCAACGTCGGCGTGGACATCATCACGTTCGGTCAGTACCTGCAGCCCACGCACCGCCACCTCAAGGTCGTCGAGTTCGTCTCGCCGGAGAAGTTCCGATGGTTCGCGCAAGCGGTGAAGCCGCTGGGATTCCACCAAGTGGTCTCCGGCCCACTCGTGCGTTCTTCGTACCACGCCGAGCAAGCATTCGCGACGACGATGTGATTCCCGGGGCTAAAGCCCCGGCACTACAGCATCGCAACGTCGCCGAGGGTCACGCGAACGGGTCCGCTCGTGGTGTCCAGCAACAAAGCGCCGTCATCCGCGACCCCACGGGCTATGCCTTCGTGCAGCAGCGCGCCGCCCGCGGCGCGGACGCTCAGGCGCAGGCCTTCAAGCTTGGCGCCGCGCGCCCAATCGGCGATGATCCCCTTAGGGCGCTCAAGCAGGCGGTCGTACTCCCGCTCGTAGCACTGCAACAAACCAGCGGCCAAAACAGTCCTATCGATACGGTGGCCGGCTACGTCCGATAACCAGGCCGCTGTTCCCGCGAGGGCGGATGGAACTGCGGCGGGCCGATTCACATTAATTCCGACGCCGATCACCATCCGCGAGGCCGCTCCAATCGTTTCGCCTTCAACGAGGATGCCTGCCAATTTGCCGTCGCTCGTGACTAGGTCGTTGGGCCACTTGAAGTCCGGCCGGAAGCCGGTCAGCCTCTCGATGGTTTGGGCGGCGGCGAGCGCGGCCCAAAACCCCAGCGCCGGAAGCGTTTGCTGCGAAAGAGGGGTTGGCAGAATCGTGGACAGGAGCAGTCCCGAGCCCACAGGGGACGTCCACGGACGTCCGGCACGGCCGCGTCCAGCCCGCTGCTCTTCCGCGAGGATCGTCAGTCCTGCGGAACCGCGCGATCGCATGGCACGCAACGCGCTGGAATTCGTGGAATCAAGCTCCGCTTGGCACTGTACTTTTCGGAATCTTACCAGGTGAGCAACCGCCGCTGCCAGGGCTGCAGCGTCGATCGGCAACAAACGATCCTCGCTTTCAGAACGAGTCACGCGAAGATCCGCTTTCGAGCACACATCATCGGGAGGATTTACCCGTGTCGCGCAAACTGACGATCAAAGAACTCGCTGCCGCCCTGGGCGTTTCTGTTCCAACGCTTCGAAAATATGGCGAATGCGGCCTCTTACCCACATCGCCGAGATTAATAGCTAGGACTCAAGCCTAAGACCGGCTAAGATTCCGAGCGGCTCATGCGGCCGGCGCCATTCGCGCCGGCCGCTCTAGCGAACGGAGCGATTCGTTGGAACGAACCCTCATTCTGGTCAAGCCGGACGGCGTGCAGCGCGGCCTCGTGGGCGAAATCATCGCTCGTTTCGAGCGTCGCGGGCTACAGATCGTCGGGCTCAAATTCCTGCGCGTCTCCAAGACGTTGGCGAGGGAGCACTACCAAGAACACGTAGGCAAGCCGTTCTTCAAAGGTTTGGTCGAGTACATCACCGGCTCTCCCATCGCGGCGATGGTGGTGCAGGGATCGAACGCCGTGGAACTCTGCCGCACGACGATCGGCGCGACAAATCCGGTCGCCGCGACGCCCGGTTCTATCCGCGGCGACTTCGGCGTCGACGTCGGCCGCAATCTCGTGCACGGTTCGGACAGCGCGCGCAGCGCCAAGCGTGAGATCAAACTGTTCTTCAAAGCCGCCGAACTGCACGCGTACAATCGTTCTATGTCGCGCTGGATCGTGGAGTGACGCCAAGCGCCCGGATAAACTCTCTGCACGCCCGCGAGATCCTCGATTCACGGGGCAATCCGACGCTGCGCGTGCGCGTCGTCACCGATGACGGCATTGCGGGCGAAGCCTCCGTTCCGTCCGGAGCGTCGACCGGCTCCCACGAAGCGCTGGAGTTGCGCGATGGCGATCCCAAGCGCTACGGCGGCAAGGGCGTGCTCCGCGCGGCCGAACATGTGGAAACCACGATCGCGCAAGTAGTACGCGGCATGCCGATCGCGGATCAAAGCGTCATCGATCGTGCGATGATCGAACTCGACGGAACGCCCAATAAGAGCCGTCTGGGAGCGAATGCGATTCTCGGCGTCTCGCTCGCGTGCGCGCACGCGGCAGCAGCGAGCGCCGGCGTACCGCTCTATCGTCAGCTCGGCGCGGGCACGACCATGCCGGTGCCGATGATGAACGTCATCAACGGCGGCAAACATGCCGAAGGCGCGCTGCAATTCCAAGAGTGCATGATCGTGCCGGTCGGAGCGCCGACGCTGCGCGAGGCGATCCGCTGGGGCTCGGAGGTCTTTCACGCGCTGGGCCGGTTGCTCCACGATCGCGGACTGCCGACGACGGTGGGCGACGAAGGCGGGTACGCTCCGCCGCTGCGCCACATCGACGAGGCGTTGGGGCTCATGGTCGAAGCGATCGCCAAGGCCGGCTATCGGCCAGGCGTTCAGGTGGCGCTCGCGCTCGATCCGGCGGCGAGCGAATTCAGGCAGAAGGACGGGTATGTCGCCGAAACCGGAGCGAAGCCGCTCTCGGCGAGCGAGATGATCTCGCTCTACGAGCGTCTGCTTGGCGCGTTTCCTATCGTCAGCATCGAAGACGGACTTGCCGAGGACGATTGGGCCGGTTGGAAAGAGATGACGGCGCGCATCGGATCGCGCGTGCAATTGGTGGGCGACGATCTGTTCGTGACCAACGTCGAGTTCTTGCAGCGCGGCATCGACGAGCACGTCGCCAATGCTATCCTCATCAAAGTCAACCAGATCGGCACGCTGACCGAGACGATAGAGTGCGTGCGCATGGCCCAACGCGCGGGATACGGGGCGGTCATCTCGCACCGCTCCGGTGAGACCGCCGATACCACGATCGCCGACTTGGCTGTCGCGCTCGACGCCGGACAGATCAAGACGGGTTCCTTGTCGCGCAGCGATCGCGTGGAGAAGTACAACCGGCTGATGGCGATCGAAGAAGAACTGGGCGCAGCTTCGCGTTATCCGACGCGCCGGGCGGGTTGACGCCATTGCCGCTAGTTCCTATACTAAGGAAGTGCGGCAAACCAGCCTGCTTGGGCCTGTAGCTCAGTTGGTTAGAGCGGCCGGCTCATAACCGGTTGGTCGCAGGTTCAAGTCCTGCCGGGCCCACCAGTCAGACGCCATGATGGATCGAGCCCCCATCGTCTAGAGGCCTAGGACACCGCCCTTTCAAGGCGGCGACAGGGATTCGAATTCCCTTGGGGGTAAATTTTTACGGCCGGACCTTTGGGTCCGGCTTTTTTCTTCTAGGGCGCGGAGATGGCGAGCGAGGACAAGAGTCTGCGGATACCCGACCAACGCATTGAAAATAACCCCGTGTGTTGGGGTCGCAGACGCTTTGGCTGAGCGCTGCGACCCCAGTGTTGCCCCGGTACGGTTGGTCTGCAGGAGGAGTCATTCAAACCTAGCCGGGGACTCGTTGAGCCCTCGCTCACGCTCACTCGAGGTAACCTTCATCTTAGCACCACGGTACGTGCCAGACGTGATACTCTTGTGCACGGAAAGCCTTATAGAATGCCGCTGTAACTGTGGTACCATTCCGGCTTATTGTGACGCAGCCAACATGTAGTGCCGGGGCTTTAGCCCCGGAAATGCCTTCGCGCGGTGCGAAAGGCATGAATGTGATTCCAACTCCCAACCGCGCGACGCGCATAGCCGGCTTCGTCAACATTTGTGTGCTGCTCTGCGCGTGCAGTAGCGGCGCAACGGCGTCGTTGAATCCGCAAAACCCGGGTCCCAATCCATCGCCCACGACGGTAGCCCATTTCAGTACGCTGCCGCCGGGTTCGGTGCTGCCCGGCGACGCGACGTGCGCCGCCGAAGTGAAAACGCGCTCCGAAAACAAGCGCATGAACGTGACTTTCGATGCGACGCGCGGCAGTCAATCGTTGTCGAGCAGCTTCTTTGGAAGCGCCGACGATCCGCGCGCCGACGGCGTCATCGCGCCGCGAGTCACCGGCAACTACGCCGGCACGACTGATGAGATCTTGCAATGGGCTGCGTGCAAGTGGGGCATCGACGAGGATGTCGTCCGCGCGCAAGCAGCGATCGAGTCGTGGTGGCGTCAGACCGCGCTTGGCGATTTCGGCACCGACCCGACGCAGTGCCCTCCGGCTCATGGGCTTGGTGTGGACGGCACACCGGGGCAATGTCCGCAAAGCTATGGCGTCTTGCAGAATCGATGGCCGTTCGAACAATCGTCGTGGCCCGGCATAGCGCAATCCACGGCGTTCAACGCGGACACCGCGTACGCGATCTGGCGCACGTGCTTCGAAGGCTACGAGTTATGGTTGAACAGCGTCGAGCACGGTCAGACCTATGCGGCGGGCGATCAATGGGGCTGCGTGGGCAGATGGTTCGCCGGAAGATGGCACACGCCGGCGGCGGACGGATACATCGCCAACGTCCAGTCGTATCTATCCCAGCGCATTTGGGAGACGCCGAACTTCCAAGAGCCCTGAGATGGGATAATCGCGCTACGCTCGCGTAGTCCTCACGCGCGGGCGGATAGCTCAGTTGGTAGAGCACCTCCCTTACAAGGAGGGGGTCACAGGTTCGAGCCCTGTTTCGCCCAAGCAAAGTCTGTCGGACTGCTGTCGGACGGCGCCCTGCTATCGTGTATGGGGGTGCCCACCCATGTCTGGAAGGACGAAATGCTGAGATCAATCTTCGCCGCCACGTCAGTCATGACAGTAGTCGCGCTGGCTTCTCCGGCTCTTTGCAATGTGCCCTCAAGCCCCGGGCCCGTCCACGTGCAAGGGTTTTGGTTGAACGGCACATTTAGCGCAAATCCATCGAGTTATGGAGGCCGCTGTGGAACCGGGTTTTTCATCACCTACACCGGCATCATTACCGGTACACGCGGCGCACATATCGGCTACAGATTCCAATATGGCGGTACCGAAAGCGCACCGGTGTACATGACGTTGGACGCGCCGAGCATTACGGTCTTTGATCGCAAGCACTTCACCACCCAAGCGCGCCAGCCGGTCGCACGCTATGACGAAAGCCTCGAAATACTGCTAGCCCCAGTCCCACCTGCTAAGTTCCCAATTCTCTGGACCACAAAGGTGGCGAGAGCGAGTTCGCAGTGCACGCAGTTTCAACCGCCCCAACATTAGGGTGATGCGGTGCGGGCGAGCGTAGGGAGCGCCGGAATGAAGTAGTACGCGCCGGTGAGCGGAACCGAGAAGCGTGTGAGCGCGTCGCGGACGCCGTCCCCGACGCCCGCCATGCGCTCCAGCATCCGCTGCAGACGATGCTGCTGTTTGGCGAAGCCGACAAACACCGTGCCGTGATCGCCAACACTGCCGTAGGCCGTGTTGCGGCGAAATATCTTGAGCTCTTCTCCGTTCTCCTCGAGCGTCGTGCGCGCGACGTGCGAGTCGGCCGGCATATGAGCCTCATCAATCTCGATGCTCTCAGCCTTAGTGCGGCCGATGATACGCTCTTGCGCTTCGACCGGCAGCGCGCGCCACGCGCTGGCCTCGTGCTTCCATTGTTGGAACAGCAAGATGCTTCCGCCCGCGCCAGGCTCGCCGTCGGGGATGAGCGCCACATCGGGTGCTTCCACAAGCGTCGGATTCTCCGTGCCGTCTTGGAAACCGGTGAGATCGCGGTTGTGTTGATACGTCCAACCGGTCAACTCGCGCACCGGTGCCGCAATGGGCTTGAGGTGGTCGACCACGGTGGCCGCGACGTCGAACACGCCGTCATACGAGGCTCCAGCGATCCAGATGAAGATGTCGGTCTGCGTCGCGGGCATCGTGTAGCCATCCGGGCCGATGAGGGCGCTCTTAAAGGAAGCCGCATCTGACGGCGCGTCGGCGGGCGCGACAGCGCGCCACAACTCGGGCCGAAAACCGACGACGAGATTGACGCCCTCGGTCGTCTTGCGGGGATCGTGCATGTCAGCGACCGCGGAGACCGCATCCTTTGCTGATGCGCCGCTGCGCAATGCGAATTCCATGTAGCTATGCGAAGCGTCGCCCAGCGAAAAGATGCCCATCTGCGGGGTGTTCATCGGGCGTGGTGTATTGGAGAGCGGTGTAGGCCCGACCTGGGCAACGGAACCAGGCGCGAGTCGCTCAGGCCTGTAACTCATTGGTCGGATGAGTTGGATTCTGAGGAAGAGTGCGCTTTCGTTCGCCGGCGTCGCGGCGCTGGCGCTTGTCCTCGGCGCGTGCGCGCAGCGAAGCGAGCTGGCGGGCACGCCTGTCCCCGGCCTCATCGGCACGACCGAGCTTGACGCCGGCGCACACGTCACCGGCCTCGCGGTCGCCGACAATGGTGACGTTTGGCTCGCGACGACCAACTATGGCAACGGACCCTCGGGCGCGATCCGCGTCGAGGCCAACGGCGCCGTCAAACGCTTCCCGCGCATCGAGTCGTTCAATCGAGTGGCGGTCGATTCCGCGGGCAGTGCTTGGTTCACGGTAGGGGCTGGGTCTGCCGGTCAGCAGCCGAAAATCGTGAGGATAGAGCGCACCGGCCGAGTGCACGATTTCGCGCTGCCCCCGGAGGGAAACTTTCAAGGCATCACGATCGGCTCCGACGGAGCACCATGGTTTGCAGACGCCGCCACGGGCGAGATCTGGCGCATCTCCTCCGACGGTTCCTTGACGCACTACAGCGCGGCGACCAGCGACGCAGACGAACTCGCCGACGACACCAAGGGCGACCTTTGGTTCACGGAAACGAACGGCAATCAAATCGGGCGGCTTCATACGGCGGACGGCACGCTGAAAGAGTTCCGGATCCCGACGCTCGCAAGCCGGCCCGCGGGCATCGCGCTCGGCGCCGACGGCAACATCTGGTTTTGCGAATCGGCGGCCGACAAGATCGGGCGCATTACTCGCGCCGGCACGATCGCCGAATTTCGGATCCCGACGTCGGGCGCGTGGCCCGTCGGCATAGCACCGGCCCACGACGGGGCGCTGTGGTTCACGGAATTGACGACCGGGAAGATCGGCCGCATCACGGCTACGGGAACGATCACGGAGTACGTCGCGCCGGGCGGTGGGCAGCCTGGACCGATCGCTCGCGCCGCCGACGGCAGCCTCTGGTTCGTCAGCAACGGCAAACAGGGGGCGCTTGGTCTTTCGACCTCGCGCGGCCGGCTGGCGCATTTCTCGCCGAAGCGATAGAAGTTCTTCCGAGCTTCGCTCGGAACGCTACATGCTAACGGAAGCGTGGGCGAGCAGCGCGCTCGAGCTCGCAGCATCGGCCGGGTACGACGCGATGCCGATGCTGACGCGGGCCCGCGCTTTCGAGGATCGGAGAATTTTCTCGAGGCGCTTCGCGATGGCGCCGGCCCCTTCGCGATTCGCGTGAGCGAGTACGAGCACGTAGTCCGAATCGCGCCGCCCAACCCCATCGCCCTCGCGCACAGCGCCCGCGAGCAGCCGGCTGATGAGCGCTTCGTCGGCATCGGGCGCGCGCACGAGCACAATTGAGAAAAGCGCTCCGCTTGCCTTGCACCACGCGATTTCATCGTCGATGAGCGCCCGGGCTTCAACGCGCCGGACGCCGGCGCGATCCTTTGACTGCTGCTTTACGCGAGCAGCGGCGACGTGGGGTCGCAGACGGCGCGTGGCGTGGTCGCGATCGTCCGCTGCGCGGGGCTGACCGGCGGCGCGCGCGGGAGCAGCCTCGGAGCTTCCCGGCCAATCCGCCGGCAGCCGCCCGGCGCGAAAAGCGCTGCGTTCGAACACGCTAAAGCGCGGAGGCAGCTCCTCGGGCAGAACTGCCGGATCGTCGACCGCAAGCGCGACGGAGGAACCGCCGAGCAACGCGACCGCCGCATCCGCCACCGACCGCTCGTTCGCAGCAAGCGGCACGACACACGCTTCGAAACCGTAGGTCCCCGCGAGCGCGGCGCGCAGTGCCGCGGCGCGGGATGAGTGCTGCACGCGGTAACCGGCGGCCTCCAGCGTCTTGCCAGCGGCGCGGCACTCCGCGCACGGACGGGTGCCGTCGCACGCAACGCAGGTCACGTTGACGGTCAGCATAAAAAGAGCACGGTGGGCACGCGTCGGCTTTCGACGGCATTTGTGAGCCCCCATCCAACAGGATCGATACGCTTTGGCTAGAGGCGCTCGCGCCGGAGTCAAGCTCCTCGCCGCGCTCGGCGCGCTGAGCGTCGTCGTGTTCGGCGGTCGCATCGCGGCGGCGGACCCCACGTGGACGTCGCCCGGGTTCACTGCGCTTTCCGCGTCGGAGGCGGCGACTGACCTTGCCGGCGCGAAGCTGCTCATCCGGCAAGGAAGAGCTTTGCTCGCCGTTCCGGCGCTGCGCGCGGATCATCAACGCGACCCGGCCAACGATCAGATCACGATCGCGCTCGCACAGGCGCTGGCGTTCAGCGGCGAACACGGTCAAGCGATCGCGTTGCTCGGCGACGTCATCCTTGCGCATCCGGCGGACGTGTCCGCGCGCGCCGCGCTCGGACAGGCGTACGCGCTCAACGGCGATTTCAACGCAGCTGAGGCGCAGTTCCGCGTCGCGTTGGATGCAGATCCTCGCGACGTCGACGCGCAAAACGGTCTTGCCCATGCGTACGCACTCGAGGGCCGCGCCGTAGATGCACGTCGTTTGTACGACGCGGTGCTCGCGCAGCATGCCGACAACGCCGACGCACTTGTCGGGCGCGGAGCAGTTGAGGCGCTCGACGGCAAACTGCACGTCGCGCGCGCCGACTACCGCAGCGCGCTTGCGTTGGAGCCGGAAAACGTGCAGGCCGGCGTCGAACTCGCGCGCATCGAGCTTGGCCTTGGCGATTACGCGGCGAGCGTTGCGCTGGTGGATCGCGCGCTGAGCACCATGCCGGACGACGCCGACGCCACCGCGCTTAGGCTAGAATTGCGACGCAGGTTGGCGCCGACGCTCGACCTTGCCGGCGCGCAGACGATCGGCAACGGCATTGCGCAATCGCGCAGCGCGTTCGCGCCGCGCTGGTTCGTCAACCCGCGCTTGCAGCTGGGCGTTGAAGCATCGCGCTTCACGCTTTCGCACGGCAGCGCGCAGACAAGCGCGGATCGCTTCGGCGTGACCGCCGCGTATGGACGCAGCGCCGCTGGGAACGTGCGCGTCGCAGTGGACCGCTCGCAGTTCACCGGCTGGGGCTCGACGATCGATGCTTCGGCGATCCTTGCCGGCGTGCAAGGGGGGACCGACTATCGGGTGGGCTTCCAAAGCGGCGGCATCGATGCGGCCGCCGGCGCACAAGAGAACCTCATCGCGCCGTACGGAGCGGGCCTTCGCGTGAATAATCTCTTCGCCGACATCGGCACGACATCGAGGAACTACGGGTTTCACGCGCACGCGATTTTTGGCGGTTACAGCGACACCAACCGGTATCGGGAATTGGATTTCGACGTCGACCGCCGGTTCGCGTTGGGCGACACGGCTCTTGTCACGCTCAGCGCGGCTGAGCGCGCCGCCGGCTTCCGGGAGAACTACTCAGCGGTGAGCTCGCACGGTTACTACGACTACACTGCGCAAAGCGACGTCACGCTTTCCGCGCTGGCGAGCGCGAGACTCGGCGCTCGCACAAGCGCCGGCGTGCTCGCTTTGCTCGGGCAGCGCCACACGATAGTGCTTGCAGGCAGCAGCGGCGCTCAACCATTCTCGCGCTTCGAGCCCTACGTCGCCATCAACGCTGGAGGCCTGACCTTCGGGGCGTCCGACAGCATCTCGCGCTACGGCAGCGCGCCCCGGGTGCCGAACTACTATAGCAATGCGCTGCGGGTAGACGTGCGGCTACGCATGTGAAACCTTTGCACCGGGACGCGGGTATCGAGCGGTATGAACAGCACCACCACCCCCATGGATCTCGCACCTGAGGCGACCGCCGCGATCAACGACTATCTCGATCGCGTGCGGATGGCGTTGCCGCTCTCGCCCTCCGCGCGGTTGGCCGCAGCCGACCGCCTGTATCACGAGATCGTCAGCGCATGCTCCGAAAAAGCGCAGCAAGCCGGCAAGAAGCTCATCGACGCAGACGTCGTGCACGAGCATCTGACGACGCTCGGCGATCCAGTCGCCAAAGCGCAAGCGATGACGAGCGAGACGGGCGCCGGCGCGTGGGCGTGGCCCGGCGACTATTTCGCGGATGCTTTGCGCCATCACCGCGTCGCCGAGCGCGTCGACAAGTTCGCGCGCGCGGCGGCCGAGCACGGCGAGCATGCGGCTCGCGTCTCGATGGATGCGGCGGCGAGTGCGCTCGACATCGCGGCGAAGAAGCTGCGCGAAGCCGCCGAGCGACTCAAGAACAGGCAATAACCGCCCTAAGGCCAAATCACCCGGGCCATATGAGCATGGCCCGGGTAAGCGCATGCGCCGCGTAGCGCTGATCGCGATCGCGATCGGCGCTGTGGCTTCTTTGATCGTCGCCGCCGAACGCTTCCGCTACGAGCGCAACAGCCGCTCGGTTGAGATCGCCATGGACCAGCAGGACCTGGCGGACTTCGCGACCGCCTACGGCTACGACATGACCGAATTGATGCGCCAGATGCGCATCGCCGGCCTCAGCGCCGTGGCGATCTACGAAGAGACGGGCCTACGCGTCAACCTCGGCAATCATGCGTACGCCCAGTCCGGGCAGCAGCTGATCGCGACCGCCCGCACCACGCCGCTTTCCGACCCAGTGCTGGCCGCCCTCGCGAAGCAGGGCGCCATCGATCCCGGCAGCATGTACTTGCTCGTGTACGATCGCGCGTCGCTCGATCGCTACGTGTGGGCGCTGCGCAACCAGCTCGAAGCGCGCAACGTGCGCGTGCTGCGCTCGACGCTGCCCGCTTTGCTCGCCGTCAAGACGCAGGTGGACTACTTCAATAACCTAGGGCTCGGCATTCCGCAAGACGTCGCCGCCAAGGTGCGCGACTTAGGCTTGATAGTCGATCCGCGCTTTCAGAACAACGAGAAGTTGGACCAGCAGCGTATCGAGGCGGTCTTCGATCAAGCGATGGCAGGCGGCAAGATCGGCACCGTCATCTTTTTCGGTTTGCGCAATGAGGTGATGGGGTACGAGTACCAGCTCGACGCCACAGCCGCGGTGTTCTCTGCCCCGCGCGCCAATCGCCCGCTCTTCGGGTTCATCGAATTCTACGATCCCACGCAGGCGCAAAAAGGCGGAGAGACGCTCGGCCGCAAGATCCCCGGCCAAACCGTGCGCGTCCAAGCGATCTCGAAGCTCGAACTCGACAAACTCGATCTCGACACGGTCATCGCGCGCTATCTGCTCGGCGTGCGCGAGCGCAACATCCGCGTGATCTATCTGCGCCCGTTCCCGCACCTGATCCAGATCAAGGATGCGTCGGGCCAATGGGTAACCGCGTCGGCCGAAGCGACCAACCTCGAGATGCTGCGCGAGCTGCGCGGCGCCCTCGAGGCGAACGGATTCCACGTCGGTCGCGCGCACCCGTTCGTGGATTTTGGGGGCGCGTGGATCGAACTGCTCTACTTCCTCGCCGCGATCGGCGTCGCCGGCGGCCTCTTGCTGTTCCTCGATCTCTTCGGCTGGGCGCGCGCCTGGATGCCGTGGGTGTTTTTCGGGCTCACCACGATCGCGTTCTGGGCAGCGGCCTTCGTCCACCACGACGATATCGTCCGGCGCGTGTGGGCGCTCGGCGGCGGGCTGATCTTCAGCGTGCTTGCCGGCATGGCCGTCGCGCCATATTTCTCGAGTGCGGAGGAGGACGCAGGAGCTAAAGCTCCTGCTCCACAGCGCGGGCTGCGCTGCCTGCTCACCGCCGCCGGCGTGGCGCTGCTCGGAGCGCTGTTCGTCATCGGTTTGCTCTCCCAAGCGACGTTCATGCTCGAGGTCCAACAGTTCTTCGGGGTCAAAGCGTTGCTCGTCGTTCCCGCGCTCGCGCTCGTCGCGATCTATCTGTTCACCGATGCGTTCGGCGCGCGGCGGCAGATCGGCGATGCGTTCTCGTCGCCGGTGCGCGCGTGGCAGCTCGCAGCTATCGTGGTCCTCGTTGCGGGAGCCGCGCTGCTCGTCTTGCGTTCCGGCAATCAACCGGATACCGGCGTCTCGCCCCTCGAAGTGCACCTGCGCGGCTTTCTGACCACCCTGCTCGGCGCAAGACCGCGCTTCAAGGAGTTCCTCGTCGGCTTTCCCGCGCTGTTCTTGCTGCCCGCGCTCTTGCCGGCGCATCGCCGCGCGCTTGGCTGGGTCTTCGTGCTGGCCATCGGCATCGGCACCGCTGATATCGTCGATACGTTCTCGCACATCCACACGTCGCTCGTGATCGGCGCGCTGCGGTTGTTCAACGGTCTGGTCGTCGGCTCTGCCGTCGGGCTGATCGCGCAAGCCGTGTACCGGCGTTTCGCTCGCTCCGCGACGGCCGCGCGCGGTACATGAGCTCCGCGCCCGCGCGCCTGCTGCTATCCGGTTACTATGGGTTCGGGAACTTCGGAGACGAAGCGATCCTGCGCGTCTTCGTGGACGAGTGGCGGCGACGCCGCGCGAACGACGTCATCACCGTGCTCTCCGAACGCCCCGATGAGACGCGTCAGACCTACGGCGTCGAAGCGTTGCCGCGCATGGCCTGGAGCAGCGTGCATGCAGCGGTGCGCCGCGCCGACGTCACGGTGAGCGGCGGCGGCGGATTGCTGCAGAGCGCGACGAGCTTGCGCAGCCTGCTCTATTACGCAAGCATCATCCGCGACGCCAAGCGCGCGGATCGCAAGGCGGCGATCTTCGCGCAAGGCATCGGGCCGCTCAACTATTTCGGCCGCGAAGTGACCAAGCGCGCCTGCGCGAACGTCGATCTTGCGTGCGTGCGCGACGAAGAGAGCGCCAACACGCTGCAGGCGCTGTTGCCAAACGTCGAGGTGCGCCTCAGCGCCGATCCGGTTTTTCTCGCCCCCGGCGAGGTGAGCCCCGCCGCTCGCGAGACGCTGGCCGGCGAAGGGCTGCATGCCGGTATCGAAAGTCTCGTGGCGGTGATCGTCAGGCGCGGCGCGCCTCTGGATCAGATGATGGAAAGACTCGCGGGCCTCGTCGACCGTCTGTCGGCCGACGGCGCGCACGTGGTCTTCGTGCCGCTCCAGATCCCGCACGACGCGGAAGCGGCCGCGAGCGTCATCCGGCGCTGCAAGTCGGCTCCCGTGCTTCTGGGCGGCGGCTACGACCTTCCGACGATGACCGCGCTCATCGCGCGCTGCGCCGCGGTCGTTTCGATGCGGCTGCACGCGCTGATCATCGCCGCGCGCCTCGGCGTCCCGTTCATGGCCGTGCAGCATGATCCTAAGCTCGCCGCGCTCATCGGTACGCTCAACTATCCGCTCCCGCCTTTGCGGCGCGATAGTTTTGTGGACGAGATGACGAACGCGCTCTGGTCGCAACGCGACGCATTGCGCGCGCATCTGAAGTCGCGCGTGCCTGCGCTGCAAGCGCGCGCTGCGCTGGCCTTCGACTGGCTGCAGCAACTCGTCGAAGGCGCACCCTCCGCGGAAAGATAAACGTACTCGACACATGCGTATGCGTTGGACCTGGCGAGTAGGGAAGATCGCCGGCATTGAGATCGCCGTGCACCCGAGCTGGCTCATCATCTATTTGCTATTCGCGTGGTCGGCGGCCACAATAGCGAAGCTGTTATCGCAAGAATTGTCCGCCGCAAACGACATCGTGCTCGGACTCATCGCCTCGCTGGTGCTCTTCGCCAGCGTTGTGGCGCACGAGTTCGCGCACGCGCTGGTCGCGCGCCGGCTCGGCATTCCGATCGGCAACATCACGCTGTTCCTGTTCGGGGGCGTGGCGAGCATCTTGCGCGAGCCGGGAACGCCGGCGGACGAGATCAAGATGGCTGGTGCGGGCCCGCTCGCGAGCATCGTGATCGGATTGGTCTTCTACGCGCTGGCGCTGGCGTGCGACAGAATCAGTTGGCTCTGGGGCTTCACGTTTTGCTGGCTGCTCGCGGTCGCCAACGGCATGCTGGCGCTGTTCAATCTCTTGCCGGCTTTTCCGAGCGACGGAGGCCGCCTGCTTCGTGCGGTCTTGTGGCGCATATACGGCAGCCAGGCGCGCGCGACGAGCATCGCGAGCATCATCAGCGCGGGCGTGGCCGTGGCGCTCGTGGGGTTGGGAGCGTATGAGGGCATCGCGCTGAAAGAGCCGCGCGGCTGGTGGCTGGTGCTCATCGCCCTGTTCTTGTGGCAGGCAGCGCTCGCGAGCGGCCGCCAAGCGCGCATCAATCTCGCGCTCGAACGGACGCCGGTCGGCGATTGCATGGCCCGCCGGCTCATCCCCGTGCCGACCGACGCCTCGATCGCGTCCTTCGTCGGCGGACTTGCCGCGGACGGGAGCGTCGCCGGCTATCCCGTCGTCTCCGATGGGGCGCTGGTAGGGCTGGTCACACTGCACGACACCACCTCGGTTCCGCCGGAGCTATGGCCCCATACGCCGGTCAGCGCGATCATGACGCCCGCGGATAAACTCCCGACCATCGCGCCCGATGTCGCAGCCTCCGAAGCGCTGACGAAGCTCACCACCAGCGGCGCGAGGAACCTCGCGGTGATGGACAACGGCGTCCTCACGGGCGTGGTTTCCGAGGAAAGCATCTTCACAGCGCTGCGCTCGCGGGATGCCAAGGCATGAGCGGACGGGGGTTCCCCCAGGTGCCGGATCAGCCGGAAGCTGCGAAGCGCGAGCTTGAAGTCCTGGAGTTCTGGCGCGCACAAAAGATCTTCGAGCGCACGCTCGAGCAGACGAAAGACGGCCCGCGCTTCACGTTTTACGAAGGACCGCCCACCGCGAACGGCAAGCCCGGCGTGCACCACGTGTTGGCTCGTTCGTTCAAGGATCTGTATCCGCGCTTTTGGACGATGCGCGGCTACTTCGTCCGGCGCAAGGCCGGATGGGATACGCACGGGTTGCCGGTCGAGCATCAAGTCGAAAAAGAGATCGGCATCCTCGACAAGAGCCGGCTGGTAGCCGAGGTCGGCATCGCGGAGTTCACGCGCCGCTGCCGCGAAAGCGTCTATCGCTACGTGGCGGACTGGAACCAGATGACCGAGCGCATGGGCTACTGGCTCGACCTGGACGATGCGTACTTCACCCTCACCAACGACTACATCGAAAGCGTCTGGTGGCTGCTCAAGCAGTTGTGGGATCGCCACCTCATCCAGCAAGACTACAAGACGGTGCCGTACGATCCGCGCATCGGCGCGACGCTTTCGGATCACGAGGTGGCGCAGGGCTATCGAGAGGTGGACGATCCGTCGGTCTTCGTGCGATTCCGTTTGCGCGACGATCCGAAGACCTCGTTCCTCGCTTGGACGACGACGCCGTGGACCTTGCCCGCCAATATGGCCCTGGCCGTGCATCCCGAGGTGGAGTATTGCCACGTCGCGCACGGCGAGGAGACGCTGATCGTCGCGGCGCCGCTGCTCGGCGCGGTGTTCCAAGGCGAGGAACCGCGCGTCGTCAAGCGCGTGCGCGGCAAGGCCTTGACGGGAACGCACTACCAGCCGCTGTACGATTATTGCGAGAGCGACCAGGATCGCTATTACGTGATCGCCGCGCCGTACGTCTCGACGGAGGACGGCACCGGCATCGTGCACATCGCGCCCGCCTACGGTGCGGAGGACCTCGCCTTGGGCAAGGCCCACGATCTACCTATCTTCTATAGCGTGGATTTCACCGGGCACGTGGTCCCGGAGGTGAAAGTCGCCGCCGGGCTTTTCTTCAAAGACGCCGACCCGCCCATCATCGCGGATCTCAAGAAGCGCGGGCTGCTCTTTCGCAGCGGCACCATCCGCCACACCTATCCGTTCGGCTGGCGCACAGACGACCCGCTGCTGTACATCGCCAAGACCGCGTGGTTCATCCGAACGACCGAGTTCAAGCGCCAACTGCTCGCCAACAACGAGAAGATCAACTGGGTGCCCGAGACCATCAAGCACGGCCGCTTCGGCGATTGGCTGGAGCACAACGTCGATTGGGCGCTGTCGCGCGAGCGTTTTTGGGGGACGCCGCTGCCGCTGTGGACCGACGGCTCCGACTTCGTGTGCATCGGCTCGCTCGAAGAGCTTTCCAAACGCTGCGGTCGCGATCTCTCGGGGCTGGATCTGCACCGCCCGGCGATCGACGACATCACGTTCGTGCACGAAGGGCGCGAGTACCGGCGCGTGCCCGAGGTCATCGACGCCTGGTTCGACTCGGGTTCCATGCCATACGCTCAGTGGCACTATCCGTTTGAGAACGAAGCCACCTTCAAGGAGAGCTTTCCGGCGGATTTCATCACTGAGGCTGTCGACCAGACGCGCGGCTGGTTCTACAGCCTCCACGCGATCGCCACGATGCTCTTCGATTCGCCGGCGTATAAGAACGTGATCTGCCTCGGGCACGTCGTGGATGCCAAAGGCGAGAAGATGAGCAAGAGCAAGGGCAACGTGCTCGACCCTTGGGAGATCTTCGACGCGCTTGGTGCGGACGCGCTGCGTTGGTATTTCTTCACCTCGAGTCCGCCGGGAGTCGCGAAGCGCGTGTCGGAGGAATTCGTGCGCGACGGCGCGCGCACGTTGTTCAACACGTTGTGGAACACGCTCAAGTTCTTCGTGCTCTACGCCAATGCCGACGGAGTCGCGCATCCGGAAGACGTCGCGTTGGCGAGCCGGCCGGACATGGATCGTTGGGCGGTGGCGCGCCTGCAAGAACTTACCGCCGAGGTCACGCGCCGGCTCGAACTGTATGACGCACAAAACGCCGGGCGCGCCATCGAAGCGTTCGTGGACGAACTATCCAATTGGTACGTGCGCCTCTCGCGCGACCGCTTCTGGGGCGCGACCCTTTCCGCGGACAAGCGTTCTGCGTATCGCACGCTCTACGAGTGCTTGGTAGGCGTAGCGCTGCTGCTCGCGCCGTTCACGCCTTTTCTTGCCGAGTCGCTACATCAAACGCTCGTGCGTTCTGTCGATCCTCACGCGCGAGAGAGCGTGCATCTAGAGACATGGCCGGAGGCCCGAGCGGGCGATGCGGACTTGGTCGCCGCGATGCGCGTCGCGCAGGAATCGGTCGACTTAGGCCGGCGAGCTCGCGCCGCCGCGAAGATCCGCACGCGCCAGCCGCTGCCGCTTGCGTACGTGCGCCCGCGCCGCCCCGCGGACGCGAAGGCGCTGGAGCGCTTTCGTCAACTCGTGCTGGCCGAGTTGAACGTCAAAGACGTTCAGGTCGTCGGACTCGACGCGAAGTTCATCGAGTATTCCGCCCGGCCGAACCTGCCGCGCCTCGGCCCTCGATTTGGGAAGAGACTCGGCGCGCTGCGCGCGGCGCTTTCGTCGACCGACCCGCGCGCGGTCGCCACGGCCGTGGCTGAAGGCCGGTCGTTCGAGGTTTCGGCCAACGGCGAGTCTTTCACGCTCGAACCGGAAGACGTGCTGGTCGACAGCAAATCCGCTGCCGGCTTCACCTCGGCGGAGAACGACGGCATGTTGGTCGCGCTCGACGTGCGCATCGATCGCGCGCTGACGCTTGAAGGTCTGGCGCGCGAGGTGGTGCGCGCCGTGCAGGATGCGCGCAAGCAAGCGGGTTTGCAGGTCACCGATCGCATCAGCTTGCGCGTGGAGTGCGACGACGAATACCGGCAGGCGATCGAGCAGTGGCGGCGTTACATCGCTGAGCAAACGCTGGCCAACACACTCGATGTCGCCGCCGGAAGCGAGCTCAAGGTCACAGTCCGCAAGGCATGAACGAACCTAAATGTAGTGCCGGGGCTTTAGCCCCGGATCCGGACCTAGCCCCGACGCCGCATAACCGGGGCTAAAGCCCCGGCACTACAAGCGTATTATATACTCAGTTCTTTGATGCGGCTCTGCGCGTCCTGATAATCGGTTCGATCGTGGCGCGCCTGGAATAGCGCCGCCGCCTTCTTGAAGTCGGCGATAGCCGCGTCGCGCTGATTCAACTGAGCGCGGAAGAAGCCGCGGTTGTAGTAGCCGAAGGCTTCTTTGGGATCGACGGTGACGGCCTGCGTGCAGTCGGCGACCGCCTGCGAATATTGTTTGAGATTGCCGAGCGCGAGACAGCGATTGCTGTACGCGATGGCCTCGCGCGGCGCGATCTTGATGGCTTGGGTGCAGTCGGCGATCGCACCCTGGTAGTCACCCGCGTCGTTGCGCGCGAGGCAGCGGTTGTTCAGCGCGATTGACTCGTTCGGATCGAAAACGATCGCGCGCGTGCAGTCCTGGATGGCGCCCTTGAGGTCCTTGAGATCGCGCCGCACCAAGCAGCGGTTGCTGTACGCCATTGCCAAAGAGCCGTCGATCGCGATGGCGCTCGTGCAATCGGCGAGAGCAGCGCGATAGGCGCCAAGGTTTTCGCGCGCCAGGCATCGGTTATTCAACGCCTTGGCATCGTTGGGTTTGATCTTCAGCGCCGCCGTGCACTCGTCGATCGCGCCGGCGTAGTCGCCCGCATCGTTGCGCGCGAGGCAGAGGTTGGAGTGCGCGCCGCCAAGCGCAGTATCGAGTTTGACCGCTTTGGCGCAATCGCTTACGGCGCCCGCGAAGTCACCTTGTTTGTCGAGCACCAGGCACCTATTGGAGTACGCCATCGCAAAGCTAGGATCGAGACGCACCGCAGCGTTGCAATCCTTGAGCGCATCGGGTAGGCGGCCGAGCTCGTACGAGGCGAGACAGCGATCGTTGTACGCGACCGAATCGTTTGGGTTCGCCGCGAGCGCGGCGGTGCATTCATCCACCGCGGACTGATATGCTCGCGCGTCGATCTTATCGCCGCACGTGAGGGTGTGCCGTACGCCGGTGAACGACGAGCAGCCGAACAGCGCGCCGGCCGACGTCAAACACGCGAGGATGAACGCCGCAGCGGCGACTCCCTGTCGCTGTGAGCGCACGATCATGACGATCCCCAGCACCAGCATCGCGATCGTCAGGTATTGAGCGCCGGTCAGACCTAAGAACACGATGCCCGGCTCGCGGTAAAACTCTACGACGGTGCGCACGAGTCCATAACCGGCGATGAAGGCCCAGAAGATCGAGCCCGGGCGCCAGCGGTCGCCGCGCGCGTGCATCAGCCAGAGCACCGGCAGGACCAGCACGAGCATGCCGGCGGCCTCGAAGAGAACCGAGGGATAGCGATAATCGGTCATGTTGGGGAACTGCATGCCGAGGGGCGAATCCGTGACCCGACCGGGCAGTTCGGCGTTGATGAAGTTCGCGATGCGGGTGAGCGCGATTGCGAGAGGGATCCATAACGAGGTCTCATCGAGCAACGGCAAAATGGGCGTGCGCGCCCTGCGTGCGAAGAGCACGATGCCGGCGATCGCGCCGATGAGCCCGCCATGGAAAGCCATCCCGCCATGCCAAATCGCGATGATCTCGACCGGATTCGAAAGATAGTAGTTGATGGTGTGCCCGCCGGCAGGCAGAGGCGTCAGCAGGTCGGCGATGAGGAAGAAGATGCGTCCGCCGATGATGACGCCGAGCATCGCGTACACGACGAACTCTTGCGCCTGCTCGACGCTGATCCCGGTGCGGGCACGGCTGCGCCGGCTCTGCAGTTGGAGGTACACCAAAAGCGCGCCGATAACATACGACAGCCCGTACCAGCGGATGCCGAACGAGCCGAACAGATGGATGGCCACCGGATCGATGTGCGGATATTCGAACCAATGTGATACGAGGGTGGCAACGGTCGCGAACACGGCAGGAACTGGGATCAACGATACCTCCAGGAGCCCACGATGAGACGATCCGGACGAAGGCGGGACGGATGAGCACGGCCGTGGTGGCGCGCCGCGACGTCGTCTTTCATTCGCTCGTTTTCATCCTCGGCTTCACGCTCGTGTTCGTCGCCGCGGGGGCGTCGGCGAGCGCGCTCGGCCAGGCCTTTGCAGAATACCGCACGGTCATTACGCGTGTGTTCGGGGTCATCGTCATCCTTCTGGGCCTCAACATGGTGGGCCTGTTCAAAGTTCCGTTCCTAGCGATGGATAAGCGGCTGCATTTCGAGCGCCGGGGCGTTTCGTATGTCGGATCACTGCTTGCGGGACTCGGCTTCGCCGCAGGCTGGTCGCCGTGCATCGGTCCCGTGCTCGCGGCCGTGATCGCTCTAGCGAGCGAATCCGGCAGCGTGGCGACAGGCACCGGACTTTTGCTGGTCTATTCCATAGGCCTAGGCATTCCGTTTTTGCTGACGGCGATCGCACTCCAATACGTGCTGCCCCTGTTCCACCGCATCAAGCGCTTCTTGCCGGCGATCGAGATCGGCGCCGGCATCATCGTCATCGGTATGGGGCTCGTCCTGTTGACCAACTCCTTCGTGCGCTTCACGGGCTGGCTGTACCAGACATTCCCGGCGCTGGCAAACGTGGGCACGGGGCCGGAAAGCGCATCGCTGTCGCTCGGCGCGGTCTTCATCGCCGGTCTCGTCTCCTTCTTGTCACCCTGCGTCCTGCCGTTGGTGCCCGTCTACATCTCGCTGCTGACCGGTCAGAGCATCGAAGAGCTGGCGGCATGAGCATCGTGTTCTTCCTGGTCGCGGCGCTCGTCGTCGCCGGCGATCAACTGGCAAAACACGCCGTAGCGACGCACTTCATGCCGGACGAGAGCCGCATCGTCGTGCCCCACGGGTTGTGGCTGACGTACGTGCAGAACCACCGCGGCGCTTTTGGTCTATTCGGCGGGCACCCGCTGGTGCTGGCGGCGATCGCGCTCGGCGTGGTCATCTTGTTCTACCTGTGGTACCGTCAGGGCGGCGCGACCGCTTCCGTGCATATCGCCTTCGGCATGATCCTCGGCGGGGCGATCGGCAACATCATCGACCGCGTGCGCTACGGTTACGTCATCGACTTCATCGACTTACGCTGGTGGCCGGTGTTCAACGTCGCCGACTCTGCCATCACAATCGGCGTTTGCCTGCTGCTGCTGCGCATTCTCTGGCATGAACGCCGTCAGCCCGCGGAGCCGGTCGCAGCCGCGCCGTCCGCGCCCGAGTCCGCGCACCAGTGACGCGCACCGTCGCGTTCGCCGCGACGGAAGAAGACGCAGGCCGCCGGCTCGACGCAACGCTCGCCCGCCATCTGCGGCGCTCCCGCGCGGAGTGTCTCAGTTTGATCCGCGCGGGTCGCGTGCAGGTGAACGGCGCCGGCGTGAAGCCGTCGTATCCGCTGCGCGCCGGCGAGCGCATCACCGCGACGCTGCCGGATGACGCCGGGTCGCACGCGGACCCGAGGCCCGAGAAGATCCCGCTGCGCATCGTGTACGAAGACGCCGACTTGTGCGTGGTCGACAAACCCGCGGGCATGGCGACGCACCCCGCTCCGGGCGCCGAGCACGGCACGCTGGTGAACGCGCTGCTCGCCGCCGTCGGCACGCTCGCGCCGTCGGACGATCCGTCGCGGCCGGGTATCGTGCACCGCCTCGATCGAGACACGTCAGGACTGCTTATCGTCGCGAAGTCGGAGCGCGCGCTGCACGCTTTGCAGCAGGCGATCCGGCAGCGCCGCGTCGAGCGCCGCTACCATGCGGTCGTGTGGGGCGCGATGCCCGCGCCGCAGGGCAAGATCGAAGCGCCGCTGGGGCGTGATCCTGACGTCCCGACGCGATTCGCGGTGCGCGAAGACGGCCGGCCCGCGGTCACGCATTATCGTGTGCTCGAGGCTTCAAAGACGCTTTCGCTGCTGGAATTAACATTGGAGACCGGACGCACGCACCAGATCCGCGTGCACTGCGTGGCGCTCGGCAACCCGATCGTCGCCGATCGCGTCTACGGAGGCCGCAGAGATAAGCTCGGGATGAACCGGCAGGCGCTGCATGCGGTCAGCTTGCGTTTCGCGCATCCGGTGACGAACGCGGCGCTGCACTTCGAATCGCCGTGGCCCGAGGATTTTGCGGCGCTCGCGAGCCGCTTGCACACATGATCGGGTTCGCGCTGGAAGCCACCGACGGGCTCGCGCGCGCGGGCACGCTGCACACCGCGCACGGAGACATTCCGACCCCCGTGTTCATGCCGGTGGGCACGCAGGCAAGCGTCAAAGCGCTCACGCCCGAAGATCTGCGCGCAAGCGACGTCCGCATCGTGCTCGCCAATGCATATCATTGCTACCTGCGCCCCGGTGTCGACCTCATCAAGCAAGCCGGCGGTCTGCATGCGTTCATGGCATGGGATCGCGCGATCCTGACCGACAGCGGCGGCTTCCAAGTGTTCTCGCTCGCCGGCCTCGCAAGCGTCGACGACGATGGCTATCACTTCGCCTCGCACCTTGACGGCTCGCGCCACACCTTCACCCCCGAATCAGTGGTGGCGCTGCAAGAGGCGCTCGGCAGCGATATCGCCATGGTTCTCGACGACGTCGCGCCCGCGGGCGTCGAGCGCGCGCGCGCGGCCGACGCGGCTGAACGCACGCTGCGCTGGGCGGACCGAGCGCGAAAAGCGGCGACGCGCCCCGGCCAGAGCACGTTTGCGATCGTGCAGGGTTCGACGTTTCCGGATCTGCGCCGGCGTCAAGCGCGCGATCTCGCCGAGCTGGATTTTCCCGGTTACGCCATCGGCGGCTTATGGGTCGGCGAGCCGAAAGTCTTGGGTATCGAGATAGCAGCGCTCACCTGCGCGGAGCTGCCTTCAAACAAACCTCGTTATCTCATGGGCGTGGGCACGCCCGAGGATCTGCTGGCGTGCATCGCGCTCGGCGTCGACATGTTCGATTGCGTGTATCCGACGCGCTGCGCGCGGCACGCGTTGGCGCTGACATCGGCGGGCCGCCTCAACCTGCGCAATGCGAGGTTTGCGTCGGACTTCTCACCGCTCGATCCCGAGTGCGACTGCTCGACGTGCGCGACGTTCACGCGCGCGTACATCGCGCATTGCTTTCGAGCGAACGAGATGCTCGCGCCCCGGCTCGTCAGCGTGCACAACATCGCCATGCTTTCTCAATTGAGTCGCGCCGCGCGAGCCGCCATCGTACAGGGGCGCTTCGGGGCGTGGCGCGAGGCCGTAGCCGCCAAGCTCGCGCAGGGACTCCCGAGCGAAGGATAAGCGGTCCGCAGATTGGAACGTATCGAACGCGTGAGTGATGCCGGAGCCCGTGATCGCGCCGATCGCGTGGCTGACAGGCTGGCGGCGGTGCGTGCGCGCATCGAACGCGCGTGTGCGCAGGCCGGTCGCCGACCTTCCGACGTCACGATCCTCGCGGTGACCAAAGGCTTTGGTTCGGAGGCGATTCAGGCGGCACTCGACGCGAGCATCGCCGACATAGGCGAGAACTATTTCCAGGAAGCGCAGGCGAAGTTCGCCGGCGTTGCGTGGCCGTCGTCGCCCGTACGGCGCCACTTCATCGGCAGTATCCAGCGGAACAAGGCCCGTCGCATCGCCGGGCTCTTCGACATGGTGCAGACCGTCGACCGCGCCGATATCGCCGAGGCTCTCGACGCCGGCGCCGAGAACGCAGGCAAGGTCCTCGACGTGCTCGTGCAGTTGAACGTCTCGGCCGACGACCGCAACGGCGTCAAACCTAGCGAATGCGCACAACTGGTCGCGGCAATCGAACGGCTCAAGCATCTGCGCCTGCGCGGCGTCATGGCGGTCGGACCACTCGATCCGTCGACGGTCGCTCCCGCGTTCGCCGACGCCGGCAAGATCTTCGACGACCTCGCCGCGCGCAAACCCGGCGTGGACACGCTCTCGCTCGGTATGAGCGAGGACATCGAAGAGGCGATCGCCGCGGGATCGACGTTGCTGCGGCTCGGCACAGCGCTGTTCGGGCCGCGCCCCGTTAAAGGATGAAGACATGGGTGTTTGGTCGAGCGTAACGAGTTTCTTGGGGTTCCGAGACTCCGACGACGAGTTCGATGAGGAATTGTTCGACGAGCACGGCCGCCCCAAAGTCGTTTCGTTCAATGATGTCAAGGGCGGGCGGAACAAGATCGGCGTTTCGGTCTTCCACCCGCGCCATTATGAAGACGTGACCGAGATCGCGGACAATCTGCGCTCGCGGCTGCTCGTGGTCCTTAATTTGGTCGGCGCCGATCGCGCGCTGAGCCAAAGGCTGATCGACTTCTTGAGCGGCGTCGTCTATACGCTGGACGGCAAGATGCAACGATTGTCGGAGGGGATCTTCCTCTTCGTTCCCAGTCACGTGCAGATCAACGCGCGTGAACCGGACGTGACCGCGGCGACCGGCACCTACGAGGCTTGGTAATGCAATGCGGAGGCCTGAGGACGTGAAGATCACCCCGGTCGATATCCAGCATAAACAGTTCAAGAAGTCGCTGCAGGGCTATGCGCGCGAGGAGGTCGACGCCTATCTCGATGACGTCATCGAATCGCTGGAGCACGAGATCGAGGAGCGCACGAAGCTCGAGGCGAGCGTCGCCGAACTCAAAGAAAAGCTGGCCCATTTCATAGCCATGGATGAAAGCCTACGGAACACGCTTGTGCTCGCGCAGCGCACCGCTGACGAAGTCAAGGCATCGGCGCACAAGGAAGTCGACCTCATCAAGCAGCGCGGCAAGATCGATCTCGATCAAGAGCTCGCGGACATGCGCCGGCGCATCGCCGACGCCAAGAACGAGATGCAGCGCGTCCTCGACCAGACGGCGTTGGTGAAGCAGGACCTCAAGGCATTTCTCGCGCGCCACCAGGCACTGGTGGAAGAGGCGGGCATCTCCCACGACGGCGCCACGGACCACTTGCTTCCGCGTCTTCCGATCGATTCCGAGAACGCCGCGGAGGCTAGCGAAGCAGCGGACTAGCCCCGAAACCGTAGATCCCCGCTTCGAACACGATCGTGCGGCCATTCAGCACGAGCCGCCGGCTCACGTTGAGAAGCGCGTTGATGATGAGCGCGCGCACGGCGAGCCCGGCGCGGATGAGCGCGCGTGCCCGCAAGCTCAGGTCGATGCGATCCAGTCCGCCGCGGCCGGCGACCGCGGCGACAGCCGCATCGAGGGATTCGACCACTTCGAGCGCCGCCAGCGGGCGCGTTTCCATGAGTTCGGCAGCGCCGCCCGGACGCATGTCGTTACGCTTCCAGCGATCGGCCGGTCAAGGCGCTTTTCAGATCGGATAGCGCCCGTGCGTGCAGTTGCGATACCCGTTGCTTGCTGATACCGAGCCGCTGACCGATTTCGCGGAACGTGATGCTGCGTCCGTAAAACGACGCCACGATGTAGCGCTCGCGGTCGGGCAGCTCCGTCACCGCGCGGCCGATATCGCCGCGCGTGATCCGCTCCGTCACCACGGCGGCCGGGTTCGGAGACTCGCACGCAATGCGGTCGCCGAGGCGCGGACCTTCCTCTCCCGGCTGCACTGAAGCGTCTAGTGACGCGGGCGCTGCGCTGCGCAGCGCCAAGTGGATGGAGGCCAGTCGCCGCTGGTCGAGTCCGGCGCCGCGAGCCGCAGCCTTGTCGTCGGGCGCCTTGCCTTCGCCTTGCGCGAGCCGCCAGCGCGCCGCGTCGAGCACGCGCGCGTCGCGCCGGACGCGCTCGGGCACGATATCCATACGCCGAAGACCGTTGAGCATCGCGCCGCGGATGAGCCGCGCGGCCCACGTCTCGAACGAGGCGCCGAACGAGGGGTCGAAGCGCTCGATCGCGCGGAGCAGACCGACGCAGCCGTCGCCGATGAGGTCGTCCGCAGTGAAATGCGTGGGTAGACGGCGCAGCAGACTCGTGGCCAGTCGCCGGACCAGAGGCATGGCGAGGTCGCAAATCCGTTCTCGCTCGTGCGGGCAGCGCGATTTGACGAAATGGAGCGCGCATGCTTCGAGCGTCGGGTCACGCGGAAACGGGGGCGCGGCCGGAGCAAGCCCGAGACCCATCAGCGCTCCAGCGAACGCGCGAGTTCGCGGCCGATTCCGAGGCCGCTGCCGCGAGCCAGCGCGCTAGCCATGGCGTCGACGAAAAACGCCTGCATGAGGTTATCGCGCGACGTGCCGTCCGCCGCGTCTTCGTCATCGGCGCCCATGTGCGCGCGCTTTCCGACGCCGGCCTCGCTTAGCAACTGGCGAAGCATGCCGGCCTCGAATTCGCGGCACGCGGCGGCGAGCGACACGTTCACCGGGCCTAGCCTCGCTCCAGGTTGTTGGCGAGCCGCAGCATCTCGTCTGCGGCCTGCACGCTTTTGGCGTTGGCTTCGTAAGCGCGCTGCGCGGTGAGCACCGCCATCATCGCGCCCACCACGCTGACGTTCGAGCGTTCCAAGAAGCGCTGCTTGATGAGACCGAAGCCGCCCGTGCCGGGCACACCGCGATAGAGCGCCCCCGCGCCAGGCGTGGCGTGGAAGAGCGAATCGAGACCGAAGCGCAGGCCCGGATTCTGCGCGAACGCGCAAAGCTGGATCTGGCCGGCTTCGACCGCGTCTTGCTTGCCTGCCACTTTAGCGCGGACGCGCCCGCTTGCGTCGACGCTCATCGACACCGTGCCGGGCGGAAGCTTCACATGCGCAAGAACGGCGCCGTTGCCGAGCCGCAAGTGCCCAGCGGCGTCCGGCGTGAAGTTGCCTGCTCGCGTGAACGCCGAACGTCCCCCGAAAGCTTCTACCTCGAAGAGACCCTCGCCGTCGATCGCCAAATCGTGCTCGTTGTTGGTCGAATCGAGCCGGCCTTGTACGAAAAGTTTTTGCGTCCGCTCCGCTGCGCTCGCGAGGGCGGCGCCATCGGGCGTGACGAGCGCGGCGAACTCGGGCCGGTCTGCGCGGAAGCCCGGCGTGTCGAGGTTGGAGAGATTGGCGGCGACGGCGTCGAGCACGGCTTGCTGTGCCGCCATGCCGGCCGCACCCGCCGCGAGCGCGCGGTTCACGGGCGCACCGCCGGCACGTCGGTGACGGCGCGTCGCAGCGATTCGTCGGCGCGCTGCGCGCTTTTCTGATTGGCTTCGTACGCACGCTCGGCGCCGACGAGCGCGGTCATCTCGGCGATCGGGTCGACCCCGGAATCTTCAAGGTAACCGGCTCGCACTTGCGCTGCGCCGCGCGTCAAAGGATGCCGCTCGTCGACGACTCGCAGCCGGTCGAGGACCTGACCGCCTCTGACGATCCGCCCATCTGAATCGACGTGGGCCCCGCGCGGAAAACGCGCCGGCCCGAGCGCTCCGAGCGCGCGGCGTCCGCGCGCATCGCACAGATAGCCTGACGGATCCACCTGGAGGCGGCCATCGCGCGAATACTCGACCCCTGAGGCGGCGGCGAACGCGAAGGCGCCTGGACCGACCAAGGCAAGATCGGTTGGCACGCCGGTCCGACGCAGGCCGCCTTGCGAGGTCGAAGCGACGATCGTGGATTCAAGCCGTTCGCCAAAGCCGGCGAGCACGGCGCGTCGCGGCCGATAACCGACCGTGCCGGCATTGGCAAGGTTTTCGGCGATCGCGTCGAGCTTGGCGCTTTGGGCGCGCATCCCGGTAGCCGCGCTGGCGAGGGCCTCGGGAACGTCCATCGCGTGCCTCCAAGATTTTCCGAGCTAGCGCTCGGAACGCTACATTTAATCGCGTGAAGAAGGGTGATATGGGCGACAGGCTACGCGCCGACCATTGCCGGCCCGCTTCTGAGATGTGTCCAAGACGTGAACGGGGGGTTTTGACAAATGGCTTTAAAGATGAGACAATTGTCCTTACCATGGCGCAGACGAAAGCACCGGCAATCTCCTGGCTGCTCGCCGGGAACAAGGCTAAGGATCTGAGCCAAGCGGCCCGCGAAGGGGTGTCTCCTCGCGCGCTCGAGCGGCTGGCGGAAACCGGCGGGCTATCGCGACAGGAACTCGCAGGCGCGCTGGGAGTTTCAATCCGAACCCTCGACCGTCATAAGCAAAAGGGTTCGCGGCTCGGCGCGAGTGAGTCCGATCGGGCCGTGCGCCTCGCGCACGTGCTGAACCACGCGTTCGACGTCTTCGGCAATCGCGAGAGCGTCGCCGATTGGCTCCACGGCAAGATCCGCGCGCTCGGTCATCGGCGCCCGGTCGAGTTCCTCGACACGCATGCCGGCATCACCGAAGTCGACCACATTCTCGGGCGCATCGACCACGGCATCATCGGTTAGTGCAGGTCTGGCGCTTGGTCCGCCGGCCCTACCTCGCCGACGCGTTCATCGGGGAGGGGGCGCGGCGCGAAGGCGGTCGCTGGAACAGCCTGGGTGTGCCGGTCGTGTACGCGAGCGCGACGCTGGCCCTCGCTCTGCTGGAGCATCTGGTACACGCGGGCGGCATACGGCTGCCGACCGACACGGTTGCCATTCCGGTCGACATCCCGGCGCGCATCAGCGTGGAGAGAATCGAGGCAGCGCGATTACCGCGGCATTGGCGGCAGGACTTCCCCATTCCAAAGGAACTGCAAGCGATGGGCGACGCATGGGTGAAACGCAAGATCTCGGCCGTCATGGAAGTTCCGAGCGCGATCGTGCCGAGCGAGCATAATTATCTCTTGAACCCGGCGCACCCCGACTTCAAGCTCGTCAAGATCGGGAAAGCGCAGTCTTTCGGCATCGACACGCGGCTGCTCTCGTAGCGTCGCGGGTCGGGAGGGTCAAGGGAGAGCCTCGCGCGACGTCGCACTTCCACAGACGCCGGAGGTGCTGTTAGCTCGCGATGATCGTTCTGCGCCTGATGGGATGGCTGTTCCTCATCATCGGTCTCGTCATCCTCGGCCTCATGCTGAACTCGGACATCCAGTACGCGGTGAGCGGACACGCCGCCGGCTGCGGATTCTTGCACGGCCACTGTCTACCCGGCCAGCGCGCCAATCTTTACACGTTCACGTTCATCGGCGCGCTCTTCGCGATCATCGGCTGGGTGTTCGTAGCCATCGACAAAGCGATGCTCAACGCCGCGCAGCACCGCGAGCATCTGCTGCATTTCGGCACGCAGGGCCAGGCGACGATCACCGACGTCCAAGACACGGGCGTCACCATCAACAATAGCCCTCGCCTGCGCGTCACCGCGCGTATCGAAGCGCAAGGCGAAGCGCCGTTTGAAGTCAGCAAAGCGATGCTGTTCTCGCGCGTCGCCTTTCCTCGCATCGGCGAAGTATGGAGCGTGCGCTTCGATCCCAACAACCATCAGGATTTCACCTTCGCACCGACCCAATCGTTCGTGACCGCGCCTGACGCGACGAACGCACCGCCGCAGCAAAATGTGGCCAACACGGTCAGCGCCGCGATCTCGCTGCGCTTCGCGCTCGGGGATCCCGCGCTCAAGGATCGCTTGCGGCAGGCGCACAGCGCGGAAGAAGCGCGCGAGATCCTGCGCTCGGTTCTCGGTCCCCAAGTGGACGCGATGAAGATCGGATTCCAGAGCAAAGATTCGGCGACTGCGGGCGCGGGCGCCGCGCCGAACGCGATGGATATCGTCGGTCAGTTGGAGCGGCTGACCATACTACGGGATAAGGGGGCGCTCACTCCCGAAGAATTCGAGACCGAAAAACGCAAGATCCTCGGCGAAACGTGATCAAGGTTTTAGGAGCGAGCGGCAGGTCATCTCTGCCGGCTGTTTGAGGTCCATGAGTGCGCAGATCGTGGGCGCGACGTCGCACAACTTTCCCCCGCCGTCAAGCCCGCGGCGTCCGTCTTTCGAAACCAGGATGAGCGGCACCGGGTTGGCGGTATGCGCGGTCAGCTCTTGGCCGGTCGCAAAATCGATTTTGGCTTCCGCGTTGCCGTGGTCCGCCGTGACCAGCATGATCGACCCTGCATCGAGCACTGCGCGTTCGATCCGGCTGAGGCACCCATCGACCACCTCGAGCCCCTCGATGATGGCGTCCCACTTGCCGGTGTGACCGACCATATCGGGATTCGCGAGATTCATGACGATGAGCGCGTAGCTCCGCGACGCGATGGCCTCAACAGCTTTCGCCGTGATCTCGCGCGCGCGCATGGCGGGCAGACGATCGTAGGTGCCGACGTCGCGAGCCGATGGCACGAGGACTCGGTCCTCCAGCGGAAACGGCTCTTCGCGCCCGCCGCTGAAGAAATAGGTCACGTGCGCGTACTTCTCCGTCTCGGCCAAGCGCAGCTGCGCCAAGCCCGCGTCGCTGACCACTTCGCCCAACGTGTGGGTCTCGAAGACGCGCCCGAACATCACGGGGTTCTTAAAGGTCTCGTCGTAGAGCGTCATGATCGCGAAGACGAAGTCGTTGAAACGCTTGACCGGAAACTCCGCGAAATCCGGCTGTGAGAACGCGCGCGTCAACTGGCGCGCGCGATCCGGCCGGAAGTTGAAGAAGAAGCAGCCGTCGCCGTCCTTGACGAGCGGCGCGGGCGCGCCGATGATGGTCGGTTTGACGAATTCATCGGACTCGTCGCGCGCATAGGCGTCCGCCAAAGCTTTCGTTGCGCTTGCCGCAGCCAGCGCTTTGCCGCTGACCAACGCGTCGTACGCCACCTGCGTTCGCTCCCAACGCTTGTCGCGATCCATCGCGTAGAAGCGCCCGCAGACGAGCGAGATCGCCGCGTCCGGCAACTCGCGGCACTTGGCCTCGACCTCTGCAAGGTATGCGCCGGCGCTGCGCGGCGGCGTGTCACGGCCGTCCAAAAACGCAGCGACGCGCACGCGCACGCCGGCGGACCTGGCCGCGTCGAGCACCGCATATAGATGCTTGAGCGACGAGTGCACGCCGCCGGGCGACACCAGCCCCATGACGTGCAGGGTCCCGCTCGTGCGCTTCACCTGCGCCAGCAGATCGACCAGCACGGGATTGGTGAAGAAGGCCCCCGTGTCGATGGCGTGATCGATGCGCGTGATGCTCTGATAGACCACGCGCCCCGCGCCCAGATTCAGATGTCCTACTTCGCTATTGCCTTGCTGGCCCGCAGGCAGCCCCACCGCTTCGCCGCCCGCGCCGATCTCCGTGTACGGATACGCGGCAGCGATGCGTCGATAGTTGGGCATGCGCGCAGCAGCGATCGCATTGCCGCGAGTCTCCTTGGTTATGCCGAAGCCGTCGAGAATGCACAGGACGACTTTAGCGGGCATCGACGCCCTTCAGGCCGTTGCCGACCAACTGCGCAAACGCCCGCGGATCCAAACTGGCCGAACCGACCAGTCCGCCGTCGATGTTCTTCTGCCGGCACAGCGCCTCGGCGTTTTCCGGCTTCATCGACCCGCCGTAGAGGATCACCGCATCGGCCAGCCCGCCTGCGGCATGTCGAATCACGTCGATCGTGGCGTTGGCCGATTCCGGCGTATCCGCTAACCCGGTGCCGATCGCCCAGATCGGCTCGTATGCGATGACGATGGAAGCGCGCTGCTTGTCCGACAGGTGTCCAAGGCCCGCGGCGATCTGCGCGTTGACGCGCTCCACCGTCCGTCCGGCCTGATTCTCCTCGAGCGTCTCGCCCACGCATACGATTGGGGTGATCTCCTGCGTCAGCAGCGCTGAGATCTTGCGCGCCACCATCTCGTCGGTCTCGCCGAACAGGCGCCGCCGCTCGGAGTGTCCGACGATGCAGTAGTCCACGAGCTGATGCAGCATGCGCGCGCTGACCTCGCCGGTGAACGCACCCTTGGGCTCCCAGTAGCAATTCTGCGCGCCGAGGCTTATATTATCGGAATCCTCCAACTCCTCGGCGAGCGTCTCAAGACACACGAACGGCGCGCACAACGCGATGTCCGCCTCTTCGCCCAATCCCTCCGCGAGCGGCAGGAACACGCGGGCGTAGTCCCGCGCGGTCTCGGGATCCAGATACATCTTCCAGTTCGCGGCGAAGAACGGCCCTCGACTCACGCGCGAGTGGAACTCCGCAGGGCAGCCACGCCGGGCAGTTCTTTGCCCTCGATGTACTCGAGCGTGGCGCCGCCCCCGGTCGAGATATGCGTCATCTTGTCGGCGAAACCGAGTTTGTGGGCCGCCGCGGCCGAGTCGCCCCCGCCGACGACCGACACCGCTCCCGAATCGACGATCGCCTGCCCCACCGCCTCGGTGCCCGCGGCGAACGCGTCGAATTCGAACACGCCCATCGGCCCGTTCCACAGCACCGTCTTGGCGCCGAGGATGACGCCGCGATAGTGCTCCGCCGTCGTCGGGCCGATGTCGAGGATCATCTCGTCCGCGCGGATCTGGTCCACGTCCGCGAAGCGAGAGTCCGCCTCGGCCGACAACTCCTTGGCCACCACCGCGTCGTCGGGCAGATGGACGTCCACCTTTGCTGCCTCGTGCTCGATTGTGCGGACGATGGCTTTGGCCGGCTCGAGATCGGCGTCGCGCAGAGATTTTCCGACGTCGAACCCTTGCGCCGCCAACAGCGTATTGGCCATGCCGCCGCCGAACACCAAAGAATCGCACAGCTCCATCAGCCGGGTGACGACTCCGAGCTTGTCCGAGATCTTCGCCCCGCCCAGCACCGCGACGAACGGGCGAGCGGGATGCTGCAGGATGCTGTCGAGCACGTCGAGCTCGCGCTCGAGCAGCGGGCCCATATAGGAAGGAAGATATTGGGTGACGCCGACCGTGGAGGCGTGCGCGCGGTGCGCCGTGCCGAACGCGTCGTTGACGTAGGCGTCGCCGAGCGATGCCAGTTCCCGTGCGAACTGCGGATCGTTCTTCTCTTCCTCGGGATGGAAGCGCAAGTTCTCGAGCAACAGGACGTCGCCGTCTTGCAGCGCGGCAGCGGCCGCTTGCGCCAGCGGTCCGATGCAATCGGGGACGGTTTTCACTTCGACCCCGAGCGCTTTGGAAAGTGCGCGCGCGACCGGCGCCATGCGCAGCGACTCAACGACCTTGCCATCTGGGCGGTCTAGATGCGACATCACAATCACGCGGGCGCCGCGCTCGCACAAGTTGCGCAGCGTGGGCACGGCCGCGGCGATGCGCGTGTCGTCGGCCACGGCGCCGTCTGCGAGCGGCACGTTGAGATCTTCGCGGACCAGGATGCGCTTGCCGCGGACGTCGAGCTCCGAAATGCCCCGCATCTAGCGCGCCGCGACCGGCTCTTTCTCGAGCACGAACTTCACGAGGTCGGCGATGCGGCACGAGTAGCCCCACTCGTTGTCGTACCACGCGACGACTTTGACCAGCGTCTCGCCGATGACCGTGGTGGACAAGCTATCCACGATCGAAGAGCGCGAATCGCCTTTGAAGTCGGTGGAGACGAGCGGCTCGTCGGTGACCCCGAGAATGCCTTTCATGCGTCCGGATTCGTACGTGCGGAACAGCGCGTTGAGCGCATCCTTGGTGGTCGGCTTCTCGACGAGCGCTACCAGGTCGACGATAGAAACGGTCGGCGTCGGCACGCGCAGGGAGAAGCCGTCCATCTTGCCCTTGACCTCGGGCACGACCAAGTGCAGCGCCTTGGCGGCGCCGGTCGAGGTCGGGATGATGTTGAGCGCAGCCGCGCGGGCGCGGCGCAGATCCTCATGCGGATAATCGAGGAGGCGCTGGTCAGTGGTGTAGGAGTGGATCGTGGTCATCGTGCCCTTGAGGATGCCGAGCTCGTCCTGGAGGATCTTCACCGGGGGCGCCAAGCAGTTGGTCGTGCACGACGCGTTGGAGATGATGTTGTGCTTATCCGGATCGTACTTGTCGTCGTTGACGCCCAGCACGATCGTGATGTCCTCATTCTTGGCTGGCGCCGAGATGATGACGCGCTTTGCGCCGGCGTCGCGATGCGCCTTCGCCTTAGTCGCGTCGGTGAAGAAGCCGGTCGATTCGATGACGAGGTCGATGCCTAAGTCTTTCCATGGCAAGCGCGCGGGGTCGCGTTCGGCGAGGTACTTGATGTTCCGGCCATCGACGGTGATCCGGCCCTCGTCGTGCGTCACGGTGCCTGGATATCTGCCATAGGTCGAATCGAAGCGGAACAGATGCGCTGCGGTTTTCGTGTCGGTCAGATCGTTGACCGCGACGATTTCGATCGCCGGGTGACGCTCGATCAGGGCGCGCAAGCTCTGCCGGCCGATGCGCCCGAAGCCGTTGATGGCGACGCGGGAGTTCACGAAGAAAATCCTCCAGGGACGTAGGGGCGGCGGTTTTCAATAAATGTGGAAGCGGACCTTTATCAAACGCGCAGAGCCTGGACTCTCTTTCCGGCGATCTGCGCGAGCGCGCGGAACCGATAGGCCATGCTCGCCTTGGTGACCGGCGGTCGGGCTCTTTTCGCGAGCTCGGCGAGCGTGCGATCCGGGTAAGCGATCCGCAAGCGCGCGGCCTCTCGCACCGCGGCGCTCAAGCGCTGCAGGCCGAGCCGGCGCACGACGCGCAGCGCGACGTCGAGCTGTCTCGCGCTTGACGTCGCGGCGCGCGCCGCATTAGCCGCCTCGCTGTTCACACGCCGCCGGATGGCGTTCTTGGTCGAACGCCGCGCCAGAAGATCCTCCAGCTCGAGCACCGCGCGCGCGGCGCCCAAGTGTCCGAGCAGTTCGGCGACGCTTGAGGCTCCCTTCACGTACACGAGAGGTCGTCCGCGGCGACGGGTCACGCCGGCGTCGACGCCGAGGGATGCAAGCGCTCTCGCTAGCGCGCGCGCATCATCATCGCGCCGGCAGAAAAACTCCAGATGATAGTCGCGATGCGGATCGGTGACGGAACCGCACGCGAGAAACGCTCCGCGAAGCCAGGCTCGCCGGCAGCAGAGACGCGACGGCTCCGAATTGTGGTCTGCGGAAGGCGTCACGCCGCCGACGACGATTTGGGCGTGCGCGCGGAAGCGCGCGCTGGTCGTATGCGATGCGTGCAGATCGAGACCGGCCGAGCGGGCCGCGCGCAGCGCCGCGCGCGCCACCGCGCTGCGTTCGGTTACGACGATGCGCGATGGGCCCCCGCCGGAGAAGCGCGCCAGCGCGCGCAAGAACGACATCGGGCAGCACGGCCGTTCGAACCGCACCGCGGCGATCTCGTCCTTAGCGTCACCGGAGAACATGGTTAAGGGGAGTCATCTTTCGACGTCGATGCGGTAGGTGATCAGATCCGTCTTCACCGCCACCTTATCGTAGAGGCCGCGCGCGCGAAGATTGTCCGGCGTGGTGACCCAGCGGATGTGGCTCCAACCGCGCGCGCGTGTGATCTCCGCCAGCTTGCCGAGCAATGCGCGGACCACGCCGCTGCCGCGGAATTCCTCGCGCACGTACAGGTCGTCGAGATAACAGGCCTCGTTGCCATCGAGCGTGCGTGGGAAGGGCCGGAAGATCGCAAAGCCGACCGCGCTGCCTTCGCGCTCGGCGAGCAGACATTCGACCCGGTGCGTGCCGTGCATGATCCATTCCCAGACGACGCGGGCGATCGGGTCGGTGACGGGGAGCTGCACGGCGCGCGCGTAGGCGCCGTACATCGAACTCCACGCGTCGAAATCGCCGGGAGCGGGCGCGCGCAGGATCAGCGACACGCCTACGTCGCTGCCGCGCGCCGCGGCGCGAGATCGAAGTAGCGGCGTTCGAGCAGGGCGGTGAGCGCATCGACCGAGTGCGGCGCGGCAGCGGCCTTAGCTGCGGTGCAGCGCCGGGCGCGCTCAGCCTCGCCGGCGGCGAGCAAAGCGAAGAGCGCCGCGCCGAAGGCGGTCGCGTGCGGTGGGACCAACGTGCCGGCATCTCCGCTCACGACCTCGCGCGAGACCGGGCAGTCCGTCGCGACCACGGGCACGCCGTGCGCCATGGCTTCGAGCAGCACCAGCCCTTGCGTCTCCGTCGTTGATCCGAAGACGAACGCGTCGGCCGCGCGGTAGTATGCGCCGAGCGTCGTCTGATCGAGGAGTCCGGTGAACTCGATGCGATCGGCGCACGGCAGCGCTGCGGCGTGCTCGCGCAACACCGCCTCATGCGGTCCGCCGCCGACGATGATCAAGCGCGCGCCGGGAATGCGCGCCGCCGCAATGGCGAAGGCATCGAGCACCAGATCGACGTTTTTCTCCTTGCCGAGCCGGCCGACGAACAGCGCGAGCGGCGTGCCCTTAGCACGAACGCGCGCGACGGTTGCATCGTTCGTGCCTTCGAACGATTCCAGATCGACCCCGGTCGAGATGATGTCGATCGGGCGCTCGACGCCGTAGGAGAGCAGCAGATCGCGGATGCCCGCGGTGGGGGCGATCACGCCGTCGCAGCGGTTGGAGAACTCGCGCGAGACCCACACCGCTTGGGCGCGCGTGAGGCCTTGATGCTGCGGCAGGTAGTGCGCGTACTCGGTCCAGCGCGTGTGATAGGTGAAGAAGAGCGGCGCCTTGCGGAACTGGGCGAGATATGCGCCCAAACATCCGATGAAGAACATCGAGTGCACGTGGACGACGTCGAACGGCATGCGCGGCAGCGTAGCGACCAACTTCGCGGGCAGCGGAAACGCCATGCGGAACTGAGGATAGAAAGGGAACGGCGCTGAGCGCAGGCGGAAAACATCGTCGCTTTCGGAAGCATCCTCGTGCGCCGGCGCCACCACGATCACACGGTGTCCTCGGCGGCGCAGGGCGCGCGCAGTGCCCACGATCGACGTCACCACGCCGTTGATCTCGGGCAGATACGAGTCGGTGAACATGCCGATGAAAAGCGGGCGCGCGAGCATCACGAATTCCGGGTTTCGCCGGGACCGCCGCTTTTGACGTCCGTTGTGTAGTGCCGGGGCTTTAGCCCCGGTTTGACGTCGGACAAGAGCGTATAGAGCGACTCGGCACGCACGCGCGCGCCCGGCCGCTCCGGCACCGCCTCGATGCGCACCCTCACGTCGCGCGATGCGTAATGGATGAGCAATTCGTCGCCTACCTTCACCTGATGCGACGCCTTCACCGGCCGGTCGCCGCACTCGATGCGCCGGGCGTCCAGCGCCTCTTTCGCTTCGGTGCGCCGCTTCGCGAGGCGCGAGACTTTAAGGAACTTGTCCAGCCGCATGATCCTTCGCGCGCTTCCACAGCACGTCGAGGTCTTCGAGGCTGCGACCGGCCAGTGCCGTGGCGCCGCCGCCTGCCATGCGCTCCATCTCAGCAAAGCGCTCGCGGAACTTGACGTTGGCGCCGCGCAGCGCGGCTTCTGAGTCGACGCCTAGCCGCCGGCTCAAATTGACGATGGTGAAGAGCACGTCTCCCAACTCTTCGCGGATGTGCGCGGATTCGCCGCTTTCCACCGCGGTGTCCAACTCGTGCAGCTCTTCAGCCACCTTCTCGACCACGCCGTCGGTCTTCGGCCAATCGAAGCCGACCGTGGCCGCCTTTTCCTGCAGCCGCTGCGAGCTGAGCAGCGACGGCAGACTCTTAGGGATGCCGTCGAGGAGCGACTCGCGGTGCTTCATGGCCGCCTCTTGCGTCTTGATCAGCTCCCACGACTTCATCTGTTCTTGCGACGTCGAGATGCTCGCGTCGCCGAACACGTGCGGATGACGCCGGATCATCTTGTTCGACAGCGCGTTGATGACGTCGGCCACCGTGAATTGACCTTTCTCGGCCGCGATCTGCGCGTGAAAGACGATCTGGAGAAGAAGGTCGCCCAGTTCCTCGCAGAGTTTTTTAGGGTCGGTCTCATCGACCGCCTCGACCACTTCGTGCGCTTCTTCGATGAGGTACGGCAATAGCGTCTGGTGCGTCTGTTCGCGATCCCACGGGCAGCACGCGCGCAGCCGGGTCATGATCTCGACCAGTTCATCCCAGGTGTGGTGGATGTCGACCGGCGGCAACGGCAAAAGCGGCGACGCCGCGGCTGCGGAGAGCGCCGCGCGTGGCATGCCGGGGATGAGCTCGATCAGGATCTGCCGCTCGTCGAGCGCCCGCAGCAGGTGTGGGAGGCCGGGAAAATCGAGCATCGGATGGCCGGGGACGCCGAGCGCCGCATCGCCCTCGGCGGCGTAGTCGACTGCAGCCTCCACCGCCTCGGGCACGCCTCGCAGGAGCGCGCCGCCGTCGAAGGGCGTGTCCTCGACCGGCACGCCTTTGCTCTTGAGATGTTCGGCAAGCGCGGGCGGCGCGCCGCACAGCACGACGCGCGGCGCGGCCGATAGCCGCCGCAGCGCACCGAGCGTCAACAGACTTGCGTCGCTCGGCCCGAGACCGACGATGGCCAGCGTGGGCATGCAAAAAAATTCGCGAGCGGACCCGGAAGGTCCGCCCGCGCGTCGTTTCGGCCCGGCGTGCGCTATTTAGGCTTGGTGGTCGCGGGAGCGGCGGTCACCGGGGGTGCAGCCGGAACCACGGGCGCCGGTGACGGGAACAGATCCGAGAAGCGCGGGTCGTCGATCTCGATCTTCGCGCTCGTGCGCAGCGTCTGGAGGAACGGCGTCATCTGCAGCGACTCCTGTTGCTGCTTCACTTGGTCGATCACGTTCTGCTTCGTCAAGGGCTTTGTCTCGATCACCTTGATGACGTGCCAACCGAAGGGCGTCTGGACCGGATCGCTTATCTGCCCGGGTTTGAGTTTGAAGGCCGCCGCTTGGAACGCAGGCACCATCTGACCCGGACCAAACGTCCCGAGATCGCCGCCCTTGGTCTTGCTGCCCTTGTCCTGCGAATACTGCGCCGCCAGGGCCGCGAAGTCGGCGCCCTTTTTGAGCTGCGCTTCGATGGCGTCGGCCTGAGCCTTGGTCGTCACGAGGATGTGCGCCGCGTGCACCTGCGCGGTTTGCCCGAGCGTGAGCTTGTTGGCCTTGATGTAGTCGTTGATCTGCGCGTCGGTCACGTTGATCTGCTGATCCACCGCCGCTTTCACGAGCAGTTGCTCGCGGATCACTTTATGCGCGTCGTCCAAACTCATGCCTTGCTGTTTCAGCATGGTCTCGAACTGGCCGGCGGGGAAATGGGAACGGATCTCGTCGAGCTTTGTCTCGACGTCTTTGTCCGCAACAACGATGTTATGCTGTGTGGCGTATTGGAAGATCAACTTCTGTTGGACGAGTTGCGCAAGCGTGTTCTTGCCGACCTGACCCTCGAGCTTGTCGTCGAGCTCACCCTTAGTGATCTTCTCACCGTTCACCACTGCGATGGCTTTGGAATCGCCGCACGCCGTCACGAACAGCGCGGCGCTGAGCGCCAACGCGAGCGACGCGAGCGTCGCAAACCTGAACTTCATGTATCCTCCTAGATTAGAGCGCCGCCACGACTTCACGAACCGTCGTCAGCAGCCCGTCGCCCGTCTGCCCGTGCGCGGGGAAGTGTGCCACAATCAAGCACCCTTTAGTGAAACGGAAGTTTCCTTGAGTGAGGGACGTCAGAGTCGGAAGAGCACTTTCAGAGAGTGAAAAATGGCGCCCGACCTCGAGCGTCAGTTGACGATGTTCGAGCGACAGTTTTTCCACTCCTTTCGCGGCGGCAAGCACGCGAAGTTTCGTCAGCTCGAGCAGCGCGGCGACCTCTTTTGGATGCGCGCCGAAGCGATCGCGCAGTTCCTCGGCCACCGCGTCGACCTCAGCGGTGCTGCGCGCCGCTGCGAGCCGCTGATAGAGCGCGAATTTCTGACTCGCGCCGCGCACATACTCGCGCGGGATGTACGCGCTCACACGGACGTCCAGCACCGGTGGATTAGTCTCTAGCCCCCCTCGATGTAGTGCCGGGGCTTTAGCCCCGGATTGTTCTGATATCGCTTCTTGCAAGATCTGCGTGTAGGTGTCAAAGCCGACCTGCGCGATGAAGCCGCTTTGCGCGTGGCCGAGCAGATTGCCGGCGCCCCGTATCTCGAGATCGCGCATGGCGAGGCGCAACCCCGACCCGAGATGCGCGAACTCGCGGATCGCTTCCAAGCGCGCCTCTGCCTGTTCGCTGAGCGACCGATGCGGCTGGTACAGCATGTACGCGTAGGCTTGGTGGGCGCCGCGCCCCACGCGACCACGCAGTTGGTACAGTTGCGCGAGCCCGAAATGGTCCGCGTTGTTGATCACGATCGTGTTGGCGTTGCGGATATCGAGACCGTTTTCGATGATCGTGGTGGAGACGAGCACGTCGAATTCGCCTTCGACGAACGCGATCATCACGTCCTCAAGCTCGCGCGCCTCCATCTGACCGTGGCCGATGCGGATGCGCGCGCGCGGCACGAGCTTGGCCAACGCGTCGCGGACGCCGTAGATCGTCTCGATCCGGTTGTGCACGAAAAAAACCTGGCCGCCGCGATCGAGTTCTTGTTGGATCGCGGACGCGATGAGCGCGTCGCTCGTCGGCGCGACGACCGTCTTGACCGCGAGCCTGTCGGCCGGCGGCGTTTGGATGAGCGACAGATCGCGCACGCCCACCATCGACATGTGCAGCGTACGCGGGATCGGCGTGGCTGAAAGCGTGAGCACATCCACCGAACGGCGCAGCTCTTTGAGTTTCTCCTTGTGCGCGACGCCGAAGCGCTGCTCTTCGTCTACGACGACGAGGCCGAGGCGCTTGAAGCCGACGTCGCGCTGCAGCAGGCGATGCGTGCCGATGACGATGTCGACGCTGCCGTCGAGCAGCCCGGCCAAGGTCTGTTTCTGCTCGCTTGGCGAGCGCAAGCGCGAGAGCATCTCCACGCGCACCGGGAACGCGGCGAAGCGCTCGGAAAATGTGCGGAAGTGCTGCGCGCCCAGCACCGTGGTCGGCACGAGCACGGCTACTTGGCGTTGATCCATGACGGCCTTGAACGCGGCGCGCATCGCGACTTCGGTCTTACCGTAGCCCACATCGCCGGCGACGAGCCGATCCATCGGACGAGCCCGCTCCATGTCTTCCTTGACGGACAGCACGGTCGAATGCTGATCGGGCGTTTCATCGTAGGGGAATGATTCCTCGAGCTCCGCCTGCCACGGCGTGTCAGGAGCGGAGGCGTGGCCTTGCGCCGTTTCTCGCTCGGCGTACAAGCGCACCAAACCCTCGGCGATCTTCTCGACCGCGTCGCGCACTCGGGAGCGCGTGCGCTGCCAATCGCTGCCGCCCATCTTCGAGAGCCGAGGACCGGCACCGTCGCCGGCTTGATAACGGCGCACCAAGTGCATCATCTCGACCGGCACATAAAGCCGGTCGTCGCCGGCGTACTTGAGCGCAAGAAAATCGCGGCCCACGCCCTCGACCTCGATGTGCTCCAGGCCGAGATATTGCCCGATGCCGTGGTGGGCGTGGACGAAATACTCGCCGGCGACGAGATCAGCATCGGTGATCGGCACGCCTTCTTTCGCGGCTCGCTGCTTTTGGCGGCGCGCCGCATGGCCGAAGAGCTCGGCATCGCCGAGCACGGCGAGCCCGAGAGCGGGGCTAGAGAAACCTTCGTCGATGACGCCGTCGGCCACCACCACCCGGCCGCCGTCACCTCGGGCCCAGTGCGCCGGGACCGGCCCTACAGGGACGTCATGCTCGTCGAGCACCTCTTTGATCCGGCGATGGCCTACCGAGACGACGGCGATCAACTCGCCCGCGGCGACGCGCTTTCGCACGTCCTCCACAAACCTGTCCATGCTTCTATTGAAGAGGGGCGACGCTTGCGTGGGGATCGCGACCGTGAGATCAGGTTCGCGCGTGACGCGCACGCCCAACGAAGCGAAGTTGACCACGGCGTGCGACTTCAAGCGCTCGGCGATCGCGTCGAGGGAGAAATCCGAGCTGGGGCTCGGAACGCTACCTCCGAGCTTCGCTCGGAACGCTACATTTGGGTCATCTTCGGGGGCGTCGGCGGCGGCGACGGTCGAGTCGTCGCGCTCAACGTTCAGCCCTTGATCCACCGCGCGGATCAATTCCGGATCGTCCACCGCAAATATCGCATCGTCTGCATACACGCCGATGAAAGCTGCGTCGGCCGCAAGCGCCTCTTCGTCCCACGGCTCGATGACGATCGAATCCACCGCCGCGATCGAGCGCTGGTCGGAAAGTGCGAACGTGCGCGCTGACTCGAGCTGGTCGCCGAAAAATTCCATGCGGATGGGTGCATCCGCGGTGGCGGGAAAACAATCGACGATGCCGCCGCGCACCGCGAACTCGCCGGCCGCCGCGACCATCTCGACCCGTTCGTAGCCCAGCGCCACGAGCCGCTCGAGCAACAGCTCCCACGCCATGACGCCGCCGGTGCGAAGCGTCAGCGCGCCATCGCGCCAACGCGCGGGTGCCGGCAAGCGCTGACGAAGGGCCGCGTGCGAGACGCAGAAGATGCCCGGCCGCCCTGCCGCAAGCGCCGCAAGCGTTTCGATCCGTTCGCTGCGCTCCGTCGGGCTCGGCGACGCATCGGCGCGCGCGCGCGGTCGCAGCACGTTCACCGCGCCGGGCGCGTCTTCCAAATAGAATGCCGCGTCATTGGCGACGCGATCTGCGGCATCCGGCGTGGCGGTCCATACGATCACTTGTCCGCCGCTATTGCGCCACAGCGACGCCAACACGCAGGCGCGCGCGCCGCTGGAGGTCTCGCGCATGTCAAGCGCCGCACGCGCGCGCAGCGCGGCAGCAACAGGACTTAGGGATTCCGTTCCACCGATGAGGCCTGAGATGAGGGGACCGAGGGACACGGGCAACCAATTACCTCCGGAAAGCGTTCGTGGCCGGATCGCGCTGCGACCCGGCCCTTTTGGGTAGAATACAGATATGAATTTCGCTGCGGCCGGTCTGGTCGCCTCGCTGCTCGTGGCCATCGCGTTGCCGCCGGGCGTCATCGAAGCGTCCGACCGGGACCCGGTACGCATCACATCCGTGTCGCTTTCGGCGCAGACGCTGCATTCCGGTGACGTCGTCGTGGCACACGTCGTCACGACCAGCAATGCCGCCGCCGTCACGGCGCAAGTCGGCACCTTCCGCGTGCTGATCCCGAAAACAAAGCCGGGGATCTTTGAATCAGCGATGGTCGTGCCCCGCGTGCCGTTCATCTTTCGTACCACGCACCAGATCATCTTCACGGCGATCCGCACCGACGGCGCCAGCGTCTCGCGTTCTCTTTCGATCAAGCTGCGTTAGCGCGTGGCAGGTCCGTCCGCCATCGTTGTGGTCATCGACTCCGGCGGCGTCGGCGCCGCCGAAGACGCCGCGAAATTTTCCGACGATAGTCGCGTCAACACGCTTGGCAATACCGCGACCGCGGCGCACGGTCTCAAACTGCCGACGCTTCAACGCCTTGGGCTCGGCTGCCTCACGCGCATCGCCGGCGTCGAGCCGACGCAGTCGCCGCTCGCGTCGTGGGCGCGCCTTCGCGAAGCGAGCAACGGCAAGGACACGATCACCGGTCATTGGGAGATGATGGGCATCGTGGTGCGCAACGCTTTCCCGACGTATCCGAAAGGTTTTCCGGCGGACGTGATCGAGCGCTTCGAAGCGATCGTAGGTCGAAAGGTGCTCGGCAACAAGACCGCGTCGGGCACCGAGGTCATCGAAGAGCTTGGTCCGGAGCACATGAAGAGCGGCCGGCCCATCGTATACACGTCGGCGGACTCCGTCTTCCAGATCGCGACGCACGAGAGCATCGTGCCACTGCCGATGTTGTACGAATGGTGCATCGGTGCGCGCGGGATCCTGACCGGGCCGGATCGGGTCAATCGCGTCATCGCTCGGCCGTTCGCAGGTGAGCCGGGACGTTTCGTTCGCACCGCCGGACGCCGCGACTACGCCGTGCCGCCGCCGAGCCCCAGCATCCTCGATTTGCTGACGCAAGCGGGTGTGCCGACGAGCGGGGTGGGGAAGATACAAGACATCTACTGCTGCCAGGGTATTGCAGCGGGGGGCCGAACTGCGGACAACCAGGAAGGAATCGCCAAGACCGTCGAGTGGCTCAATGCGGGACAGGGCGGTTTTTGCTTTACCAACCTCAACGACTTCGACTCCAAATACGGCCACCGACGCGACCCCGACGGCTACGCCAAGGCCCTCCTCGCGCTCGACAAAAGTTTGCCGGAAATCTTGAATAGATTGAAGACTGGAGACCGCCTGATCATCACGGCCGACCATGGATGCGACCCCACCGCTCCAGGCTCGGACCATACCCGTGAATTCGCGCCGTTGCTCGATTATCGGCCCGGCGTCAAAAGCCAAGCTTTGGGGGAGATCGATTCGTTCGCACAAGTCGGCTGGCGCGTCTTGGAGACGTTCGGATTGCCGCGACCTGCGGAGCCGCTGTTCGTATGAACATCGGGCCGTTGGCGCGCAGCGACGCGGAGCGCGCGCAGCAGATGTCCGCACTGGCCGCGCTCGCAAGCAGCGCGCAGTCCGGGGCTAAAGCCCCGGCACTACAAAACGTTAACGGACACGTCAGCAACGGTGCGAGCCGCAGCGCCCACTGGCTCAACGCCGAGCGTCGTGTGCCGGCGGCATGGCATGTCTTCAAGCGCGTATCCGACATCGCGTTGAGCGTGGCGATGCTCGCCGTGCTTTCACCGCTGTTCGCGGTGATCGCCCTTGCGATCAAACTGTCGTCGCGCGGGCCCGTCCTGTTCTCGCAGACGCGCGTCGGCAGATCCGGGCGTGAGTTCCGCTTCTACAAGTTCCGCACGATGGTGGACGGGGCACACCTGTTGCACGATCACGCCGCGCACCTGAACGAACGCGACGGCCCCGCGCTGAAGATCTCGAATGACCCGCGCGTGCACGATGTCGGCTGGTTTCTGCGCCGCAGCAGTCTTGACGAACTGCCGCAGCTCTGGAACGTGCTGCGCGGCGACATGAGTTTTGTCGGTCCCCGCCCCGGATTGCCCAAAGAGGTCCAAAGCTATCAGCCGCATTACTTGCAGCGGCTCACGGTGCTGCCCGGCATCACCGGCCTGTGGCAAGTGAGCGGGCGCGCGAACGTTTCGTTCCGCCGCTGGATGGCGATGGACGTTTGGTACGTGCGGCACTGGTCGCCGCTCGTCGACTTTTGGATCCTGGCCAAGACGGTGCCGGCGGTCATCCGCGGGGAAGGCGCGTGGTAAGCTTACTCCAGCTGCTCCCCCCCGTCGTCGATCAGACTCTCCAACGCACCCCTCTTACGGCACTCTCCGCTATCGTGTTCGCGCTGGTGGGGCTCGGCGCGCTCTACGTCACCCTGCGGCGGCCGCCGCTGGCGCTCGGACTGCTCGCCTTCGCGATCCCCTTCGCTTTTTATCGCGACATCGGCAGCGTCACCACGCTGACCGCCGAGAAGATGATCGTGCTGGGCGTCGCGATCGGTCTGCTGATCAAGGGTGCACCGCTCGCGCCGAAATCGCCGGCGGTCAGACGCATCCTGCTGGCCGGTCTGCTGGTATTGGCTGCGATCGCGCTGTCCGCGACGCACGCAACGTTCATCACGCCCGTCGTGCGCGAGACCCTCAAGCAACTCGAGTATCTGCTGATCTTCTGGTGCGGCGCGAACCTGGCGCTCATGTACAAAGAGTCCGGGACTTGGTTCGAAGCCGGCGTCGTCGGTGCATCGCTCCTGGTCGTAGGAGTGGCGGCGGCGCAGGCGATCTTCGGCGGCGCGCCGTCGGGCATCATCGTCAACAATCACGCGTTGCCCCGCGTGGCGGGCACGTTGGAAGGGCCCAACCAGCTGGCCGGTTTTCTGGAAGTCGGGCTGCCCGTGCTGTTCTTATCCCCGCTGCTGATGCAAGACAGGCTGCGGGTCGTGCGCTGGATCGCAATCGCCCTTGCGGTCGCAGTTATGATCCTCACGCAATCGCGCGCGGGCATGGCCATCGCGCTGTTGGTCTACGCGGCGCTGTGGCTGATCGATCGGCGCGCGGCGCGCGCCACGCTTGCGCCCTTTGCCATCGGCGCGCTCGCCGGGCTCGGCGTCGCGCTGTGGTGGTATTGGGGGGTCGCGCATGACATCGCCTCCGCGCTGTTGCGGCTCGTGCTGTACATGTGGCCGCAAGATCCCGGCGGCGTCGGCACGCGCAACGAATTGTGGCAGGCGGCGATCACGCTGTTCCAAAGGCAGCCGGTGTTCGGCGTCGGCGCGGGCAATTTCGAGCTGCTGCTTCCGACCGTTGGGTTGAACGGCGTGCAGACGCATGCGAACAGCCTATGGTTGCAGACCTTGGCCGAACAGGGCGTCGTGGGGCTGGCGGCGTTCGTCGCGTTCACGATCGTCGCGCTGCGCGAGTGGGTCATCGGCATGAGCCAATCGTGGCTCGCGCGCGCCGCGCTGCTCGCGACGGCCGGCCTGCTGCTGCACCAGGTCTTCGACTACCTGTTCTTCTTCCCGAAGGTCGGATTGCTGTGGTGGCTGCTGCTGGGAGTCGCCGCCGCGCACGTGACGGCGCTTCAGAGTCAGACCGCGCCCGCGCACCGACCCGCACCGCAAACGCAGGCGCTGGAAAAACAAGCCGACCCCGTCGCATGACGCGAGTCATGCTTGCCGCCGCGGTCGCGCTTGCAGCGCAAGCCGCGACGAGCGTTCTCGCTGCGCAAGAGCCGCAACCCCTCACGTCCATGCCGATCGCGGTGTCGGCCGCGCGCGTCGAGTACTTCGGCGACGCCGCCATCATCCAAGCACGGGGTCACGTGCAAGTGAGCATGGGCAACGGCGTGCGCGTCGAGGGCGATGCCTTCTCCATGGACTTGTCGCTGCATCGCTTCTTGGTGGTCGGGCACGTGCGCTTGACCACGCCCTCGGGGGAGATGGACGGAGCCGCCTACGCCGCATTTCTGCCATTCCGGCGCGAGTACTTCGTGCCGCTCGACCCCGCCGCCGATCGCTGGACGTTCTTCAACGGCGACTACGCGAACCCGTCCAAGGGGCGCGTGATGCCGGGCGACGCATTCTTCCTGCCCGACCTGTCATCGCAGCGGCCGTACATCGTCGCCGATCAAGTGACGATCGACCCGACCGCCTATGCGAAGTTCTCGCCGGCTACGTTCCGCCTGCTCGACGGGGCGCTGACGACGATCCCGCTGCCGCCGTACGTCTACAATTTCTCGCAGAACCAGCATTTCGGCATCAACGCGCTGACCGGCGCGAGCATCGACGTGCCGTACAACTTCGCAGGCTCAGCCTCGTCGCTGGACGCCGTGCATTTCCGCTATGATCCGCAGCGTAAGTCGTATGGCTCGTTCGAGCATCACTCGGTGTTCGGCGCCGGCTACGCGGTGTTGAGTCTGAACCCGGCCACGCAACCCTTCAAACAGTGGAACCTGCTCGCGTACGACCGATCGAGTCCGGCCAGCGCGATCTCTCTGGAGACGCAACTTTTCACCTATCAATACGGGCTGATCCGGCCGCTGGACTCCAACGGCTTCGCCGACGTCATCTACACGCAGGCGCTCCGGCAATCATCGGCTCGGCTGGAACTCACGCAAGCGTACTCGAGTCTGCTGGCGCAGCCGGCGCTCGGCTATTACGGCGATCCATCGCACCCATGGATACCAAATCATCCGTTCACGGCAGGCGTGGAATGGTCGGGCTTCGATCAGCACATCGGTCGAACGGGATTATCGTATCGCCTCACGTCGGGACTTGGCATGCAGCACGACGTCTTCGGCATCCGCAGCACCGGCGCGAAGCAAGCCACGTCGGAGTATGTCTCCGGCGCGATCTACACACCGACATATCCGGGGCCGTTCGGCACTGGTCTGAACGCGCGTTACCAAATCGCGCATGCCTGGCTCAGCTTTCCCAACACGATCGACGAACAGGTCTTCACCGGCACGATCAGCCGCCGTCTGGCGCGCAATCTGGTATTCATCGGCTCGACGGTCATCGACTCGAGCAGCACGCGCGATCCGAACGCGACGTTCATCTCGCCCAACGCGTCGACCGGATTGGCTCCGCAGCCGTTTTCCACGTCTGGGTTGCCGTTCGTCCTGAACGAGGCCCCCGGTTCCCCGGGGGCGACCAACCGCGTGTACGGCATGACCTTCGCGTTGACGCCGTCGCCGGATTTCCAATTCACGTTCGGCGCTTCGAAGTCGGCGTTCTCACCGGTGCAGACCCAGTTCAGCAACGCCCCGCCCCGCTATCAGCTCACTGGAGACGTGCGCACGCGCATCACGCGCACGTTGTTCATCGACGTCCAGCGCGGCTACAACTTCGGGTGGTCCGGTTTGTGGTGGACGCCATACACGTTCGTGGTGAGCGCGCAGTGATACAATACGCGATCCTCATGCTCTTCATGATCCTACCGACGCCGATACCGCAGCCTTCGCAGACAGCGCCGCCGGACATCGTAGCGCCCACGAGCACTCCGGTGCCGCTGCTCGTCAACGGACAAGTGATCGACTTCGAGCGCGGCTACATCGTCTTCTCGAGCGGCGATGCGTTCAAACTCGCCGCAAACGTCAGCCTGGTGGACGAAGCCACGGGCGCTGCGCCCTCATACGCGATCGCGCCCGGCCTGTTCGCCGTCGCCTATCTGGATACGGAAAGCGCGTCGGTCACGTCGGTCCACTTCGCGCGCAAACCCTTGCCGCAAGGCACGCCCGCGGCGGACGTGCCTCGCAAATATGTCGCGCAACTCTCGCCGTCGCAGCCCAATCCGGACCTTGCGCCGCGCGCCGCGACCTTTCAGAGCAAGCTCTCCAAGGACACGCTGGTGCGCATCACGGTCCAGGTCCCGCCGAACACGCCATTCACCGATGACGTGTACATCACAACCGACACGAGCGGCTGGAATCCGCAAGCCATCAAGATGCAAAAGGCCGACGGGCTGCACTACTACATCGAAGTGCGCTTGAAGACCGGGACCGAGTTCCACTTCTTGTTCACGCGTGGCTCTTGGAAATCGGCGGAGCGCGATCGCGCCGGGCTCGAGCGCAAGCCGCGCAGCCTGGTCATCGAAGGCGCCGATGCGATGCGCGTGGATCCGACCGTCTATCGCTGGGCCGACTTGAACTAGGCCTATGTGGTATGCCGGACTTCAGTCTGGCCTGATTATGTGGTATGCCAGACTTTAGTCTGGCCCTTTGTGAACGCGATCGTCGCGCGCAAACCGTCCTCGAGCGAGACGTGGGGCTCCCAACCGAGCAGCTCGCGCGCCCGGCTGATATCCGGGCAGCGGCGCGCCGGATCGTCCAGCGGCAGCGGCTTATTGACGACTTTGAGCGGAACGCCGGCGAGCCGGCTCACGATCTCCGCGAGCTCGCGCACGTTGCGCTCGTCCGGATTGCCGAGGTTGACCGCAATTCCGCTAGTCAGTTCGGACGCGGCGCACCGGACCACACCCTCGACCAGATCATCGATGTAACAGTACGAGCGCGTTTGCGAACCGTCGCCCTGAATCGTCAAGGGCTCGGCGCGCAGCGCCTGATCGATGAAAGTCGGTACGACTCGGCCGTCCTTGCGCCGCATGCGCGGCCCATACGTGTTGAAGATGCGCACGATACGGGCGTCGAGACCGCGCTCCCGGACATACGCCATCACGAGCGCCTCTCCGAAACGCTTCGATTCGTCGTAGCAAGAGCGCGGGCCGAGCGGGTTCACGTTGCCCCAATACGACTCGGCTTGCGGATGCTGCAGGGGATCGCCGTACACTTCGGAGGTCGATGCATAGACGAGCCGCGCTTTCATCGCTAGCGCCGCGAGGCAGCAGGCCTCGGTGCCGCGGCTATTCACCGCCAGCGTCTTGAATGGGTTCGTCGCATAGTCGACCGGGCTAGCGGGCGATGCGAAATGGAGAACGAGCTCGGCGCCCCCGTCCGGCTGCATGAGTTGGGGGTCCCCTGACGCGACGTCACCTCGCACGAATCGAAAGCGCGGATTCTTGCACGCACCCCGCAAGTTGTCTTCGCTGCCGGTCAACAGGCTATCGATACCAAGCACTTCGGCGCCGTCGCGCAGGTATCGGTCCACCAGATGCGAGCCGACGAATCCGGCCGCGCCGGTGACCACCACGTTCACGGCATGGTTCGACGGATCGAAGTGCCGTCGACCTGCGCCTCGGGTTGGGCGTGGAACGGAGCGGCGCGCCCGATGCCGCAATAGACGAAGCCTTCCGCCACGACCTTGCTGGGTTCGTAGATATTGCGCGCGTCGAAGATGACGCGGCCGGCCATCAGTTTCCGCAACACCGCGAAATCGAGCTGCTTGTATTCGTTCCAGTCCGTCGCGATGACGAGCGCGTCTGCGTCGCGGGTGGCCTCGTAATGAGCGCTCGCATAGCGCACGGAGTCGCGCAGCACCGCCTTCGCCTTGGCGATCGCGACCGGATCGTGAACCGTCACCGTCGCGCCCTGGGCGACGAGCCTCTGCGCCAGCGCCAGCGCGGGCGACTCGCGCACGTCATCGGTGTTCGGCTTGAATGACAGGCCGAAGAGCGCGATGCGTTTGCCCTTCACGCCTTCTAAAAGTTCGTTCAAGCGCGCCATCACGCCATCGATCTGGGCCGTGTTGGTCTCGAGCGCGGCGCGCAGCATGCGCGGTTCGACGTGGGATGCCTCGGCGATCTGCCGCAACGCTAGCACGTCCTTCGGGAAACACGAGCCGCCGAAGCCGAGCCCCGCGTTCATGAACGCAACGCCGATGCGTTTGTCGCTGCCCGCCCCGAGCACCACCTCCTTGACGTCCGCGCCGACCTGCTCGCAGATGTTCGCGATCTCGTTGATGAAGGAGACCTTGGTCGCCAAAAAGGCGTTGGCGGTGAGTTTGATCATCTCGGCGGTGCGCGGGTCGGTCACGATGATCGGCGCCTCCAGCGGCGCGTAGAGGTCGCGCAGTTCGGCTTCTGCCCGCTCGTCCTCGACGCCGATGACGATGCGGTCCGGATGCATGAAGTCGGCGATCGCGCTGCCCTCGCGCAAGAACTCCGGATTGGCGACGATGGTGACCTTATGCTTCGAAGCCTTCGCCTCGTCGATGACGGCGGCGACGACGTCTGCGGTCTGCACCGGCACGGTGGACTTGTTGACGACGATGACGGGCCCATCGAGCGACAGCGCGATGTCGCGCGCCGCGGCGTGCACGCTGCGCAGATCGATCTGGCCGTTTTCGAGCAGCGGCGTGCCCACCGCGATGAAGATCATCTGCGCGCCATGCAACGCCTCCTTCGGCGCGTCCGAGAACGTCAGCCGCTCGGCATGCTGGTTGCTTAGCACCATCTCCAGCAGACCGGGCTCGAAGAAGGGCAAGCGTCCCTGACGCAGCGCTTTGATCTTCGAAGGGTCGATGTCGATGCACACGACGATGTTGCCCAACTCGGCAAGACACGTCGCGGTCGTCAGGCCGACGTAGCCCGCGCCCAGCACCGCAAGTCGCCGCACCGCTTAGGCCTTCGTTGAAAATGTAGCCACGGACCTTTAGCACGGACCTCGTAGGCACGGACCTTTAGGTCCGTGTCGGCTTCGGCGTCCCTTGGAGAAAAAGGCCGGCGAGGAGCGAGAGCCACGTGAGTAGCGCGATGGCCGCGAGCGCTGCATAGACCGCGAGCGGAGCGTATCCAATAGAAAGATGTGATGGGGACGACGTAGCCGGCAGCATCCAGCCGGTCGCGTATCCGTCAACGAACACGGGCAGCCCCAGGCGGCGGCCGTCGATCGCAGCTCCCCAATTCGCGGAGTAGCCCTCGCGCAAAATGAGCAGACCGGCAGCGTGCGCGGGCAGTATTGCCTCGTAGAGGCCCCACGTTCTGTCGCTGCGCTCCGCTGGAACCTCCGTTTCAAGGGGTGGTTGTAGTGCCGAGGCTTGTAGTGCCGGGGCTTTAGCCCCGGAAACGGCCTCGGATGACTCCGGCAGGGTCGCTGATATCGCGACGATGTGCGCACCATCGCCGGACAATGTATGATACCCGGCCGATATCGGCAGCGAAAGCCATTGCGCGCTCGCTTTGATAGGCGTATTATTCAGCCGCGCTCCGCCCGGCGCGTAGATCAGCGCACGGCCCGCAGCCATGCTCATCCATTCATATGGCACCAGTGAACGCGTGAACAGCACCGGCCAGCGCGGTCCGGCTAGCGCGGCGTCTAGCTCGGCCCAGCGTTCGCCTTGCACCCAACCGCGGTTCGGCGCGTCGAGCGAGGTTTGCGGATCCTCAAGGGGCAGGAAGAGCGGCGCGGTGCCCGAGCAGCGCACGTATGCGACGTCCGGCTTCATCGCGGATCGCAGGTCGGGCTCGCAGGCTGGTTGGGTGCCGTAAAAAGCGAGCGGTCCGGCATTAGCTATGATCTGCGCCGGCCTCGCAGGTGGCATGATGAGCCCGCCGGCCGGCCATGCAACAGCCATGAGACGACGGCTGACCACGCGATTGCGCGCAACGATCATTCCGATGCCGAGGCGGCGCGCAAACGCCGGCGGCAGAGCGCCGGAATGGTCCGTCCGCGCTGCGGCGTACGCGAACAATCCCGCCGCATGGTAGGACTGAGCGGACGGATGGCGCCCAGTCCCATACTCGAATGGGTCGGCGCCTCCCGGAGTGCCGAGCGGACCGAGCGGTACTGCCGTAGGCAGCCACAGAATCCGGTCGTCGCCGGGCAGCGCCGCGGCCGTGTCCACCTCGGCCTGCCACTGGCGCGGATCGGACAGCGGCACTAACGCCGCGCATTTCGCGGAAAAAGCCGGCCACATCGCGATCCCGAAAATCGCAGCCAAGCCTGCGATTGAAGCGAGCAGAACGGGTCTTCGAAGCGGACCCGACACGAGATACTGAATCGCGACGGCCGCGCCGCCGGCCACGACGAGCGGTACGAGCGCGAGGAGGTCATACAGCTCGCGAAAGACCGAGAGCGCGGGGACATGCGCGAAGAGCCGCACGAGAAGCGGCGCGAGCGGTCCGGTGGCGCCGGTGGCAAGCGCGCCGAGGACGATCGCGGCAAGTGCAAGGCGGCGCGACGTTCCTGCCACGAAAAGAGCGACAAGCACACAGGCTGGGCTTAGCCATTGCCACGCGATGACGCTCGTGTCTCCCGCCGCGCTGCCGAAATAGTTCGCAAAATAATATGTGGCGTCGAGCACCCGGTTCCACGGAATGCTCTCGTCGCGCAACCACGTCGCGAGTTGAAGCTCGGTGGCGAGTCCACCGCCGCGATACGCGGAGATCGCAGCGAAGACCGGAGGCGCGAACGTCAACAGAGCGACGACCCATATGCCGAGCCAATGCCAAGCCCTCATGCGTCGCCACGCCAGCACCGGCAGCAGCACAATCAGTATCAGCCCGACTTGCACTTGCGCAAACGCAAGCGAAACGCACAGGGCGGCTGCGCACCAGGCCCGCAAACCCCGCGTCGGAATCGCCATGAACGCCACAAGCCCGAACGGCACCAATGCAGCATCCAGCAAGAAGAAGTAATGACCGCTCGCGAGCTTCGTCGCGAAAAAGGGTGAGCTCAAATAGAGTAGGCCCGCGGCAAGCCGCGCCATGGGCGCGCTAGCGCCGAACAAGCGCGCGGCAGCGATGTCCGCCCCCACCGCACCCGCGAAAAGAAACAGCCATAGCGCGGCGCGCAGCACCATATCCGGCGCGAAGTAAGCCGCCAGGTATAGAAGCGCAGCAAGGGGATTGGCATGCGGCAGCGCGCTTGGCTGCCCAAGGTTGCGCTCGATCCAGGGCGACAGATGATAGGCGAGCAGATGACGCGCCTGTTCGGGAAAGCATGGAAAGCTCCAGTCATGCAGGCCGAAAGCGCATGCATGCGGACGCGCGAGAAGGGGCACCAAGAGCAGCGTCGCGAGAAGCGCGTATGCAGCCAACCGCGCGCCGATGTGAAGTTTCAGCGTCGCAGTCTCCCCGCGTCGTGGTACGGTGTCGCGCTCATTCGTTACGTGGCGCCGCCGCGGGGGAGTGGCTGAAGCGTTCCCTTGAGCGCAACGCCGTCTTCATAACGAAAACGCGCATGGGCCCATCTGATGAGCGGATGCTCGAAGAAGCGCCAAGAGAGGTCGGCGAGGCCGAAGGCTAGCGCGAGCGACAACAGTGTCACGCCAAAGGTCGGGAAGCCGGTGATCACCGGGGCTGCTTTGAAAAACACGTTGTGCAACAAATAGAGCAGCGGCTGGTGAAAGATATAGACGGCAAACGAAACCTTTCCGACATAGCGCAAGATCGGGGATGACAGCACGCTCCGTATGAGAGGAGACGCTCCGGTCACGACGATCATCAGGCCCGTCCAAAAGAGAAGCCCCCAGCCGGTCCCCAAGATCGTCCGTTCGAGGAATCCCTGGCCGAGGAATCCTTTGACGCTGAGGTACCCATCCAGCGCGAGCAGCCCAACGAATCCGGCGATGAGAACGCTTTGCTTCGACAACAGCCATTCCCACGCGCCTCGTTCCCGCACGATGATCCCGGCGAGGATGCCGAGGGCCAGGTCATCGGCGCGACACCACGTGAGCATGCTTTGCGCAAACCAATTAGCGCCATAAGAGAATCGGAAGATCGGTGCCGCAACGATTGCGGCTAGGCACAGCCATAGGAGTGCCGTGCGATTTAGGACGCGGATCAACAACGGAACAGTCGCATAGAATTGCTCTTCAATAGCAAGCGACCACGTCACCGTGAGCCAGCGCGGTCCGAAATCGTGAAGATGGGCCGACGCGACATTCTGAAGAAACACGGCGTACCACCAAGCTGGTATCGTTGGCGCGAAGACATCCCGGGCTGACGGCAGCCAATTGAGGATGCCGCTCGCGAGCAGCACCAAATACAACCCGTACCAATCAAAGTACAATGGGAAGATGCGAAAGATTCGCCGGCCATAGAAGGCAGCAAAATATGAGGTTGATCCTCTGGCATCCAAGAGGATGCCGCCGATCAGGAAGCCGGATAGAACGAGGAACAGATCGACGCCGATCGATAGCGACCTTAGAGGGACGATCGGGAACCACAGCAAGGTGTACGGCTTGGCAGGCACGATGTTCCCGAGATAGTGGTATACCAGCACCATGAGGAGTGCGATGGCTCGAATGCCATCGAGTTCCGGCATCCTGCCCGCTATGCGCGGATTGTGCCAGCCGGTCAAGCGCCGGGAGGGCGCCAGCCGCGTCGTTCCGCGACCAACTTGTTGGCGAGAAAATAGCTTTCGAACGTTCCGGCGTCTGTCCACCACCCGTCGAGCACGTCGAAAGCAAGATCGCCCTGCTTGATGTAGGCGTTGTTGACGTCCGTGATCTCGAGTTCGCCGCGCGCGCTTGGAGTGAGCCCGCGGCAAAAATCGAAAACGCGCTGATCGTACATATACACGCCGGTGACGGCGTACCCGCTTTGGGGTCGCGAGGGTTTTTCCTCGATGCGCACGATGCGACCATCCCGTATGATCGGCACGCCGAAGCGCTGCGGATCGGGCACTTCTTTAAGCAGCAAGCGCGCGCCAGACGGCTGTTTTTCGAAGGCGCGGACGTGGGATGTAATATCTTTTTCCAAAACGTTGTCGCCGAGTATCACGACGACACGTTGTCCCTCGGAGAAATGTTCGGCGAGTTTGAGGGCGTCGGCGATGCCGCGATCGCCCTCTTGATACGTGTAGAAGATATCCTTGAGTCCGAATTCTTTTCCATTGCCAAGCAAGCGCAAGAATTCGCCTGCGCTATTGCCGCCGGTGACGAGCATGATATCGGTGATGCCGGAGCGTACGAGCGTTTCGATCGGATAGAAGATCATCGGGCGGTCGTACACCGGTAAGAGATGTTTGTTCGACACGCGCGTGAGCGGTAACATGCGGCTTCCCGTACCGCCAGCCAAGATGACGCCTTTCATTGAGACTCCAGCGTCGAGTATTGCCGACGGTAGTACGAGGCGAACTCGCCCTCCACGATCGGCCGCCACCACGTCTCGTTGGCGCGATACCAAGCGACCGTTTGTGCAAGCCCGCTCGCGAGCTCCACGCGCGGCGACCAGCCGAGCGCGAGCAGCTTGGAACAATCCAGCGCGTAACGTCGATCGTGGCCGGGCCGATCCGGCACGCGGCGCACATACGGTCCTGCGTCGAGGCCGAGCAAGGCGAGCAGCCGCTGCGTCATCTCCAAGTTCGTGCAGCCCGCGTGCGGTCCGACGTTGTAGACCTCTCCTCGGACGCCGTGCAGCAGGGCGTGCTCGATCGCGCTGCAGTGATCGTCGACGTGCAGCCACTCGCGTTCGTGAAGGCCGTCACCATAGAGCGGCACCGGCCTGCGATCGATGAGGTTCGTGACGAAAAGCGGCACGAGTTTTTCGGGGTGTTGATACGGCCCGTAGGTGTTGGAGCCGCGCGTGATGATCGCCGGCAGGGCATATGTTTCGACGTACGCGAGCACGAGAAGATCTGCGCCCGCCTTGCTCGCTGCGTACGGGCTGCGCGGCGCCAGAGGCGCGCCTTCGGGCGTGCGCCCGTGTGGGACGCTCCCGTATACCTCGTCAGTCGACACTTGAACAAAGCGTCCGACTTTGCATTCGCGCGCCGCCTCGAGCAGCACGTGCGTGCCGAGGACGTCGGTCCGCAAGAACGCCTCCGGGCTCGTGATGCTGCGATCCACGTGCGTCTCCGCCGCGAAGTTCACGATCGCGTGGACACCTTCGCCGAGGCTCGAGCGCACGTCGGCCGGGTCGCAGATGTCGCCGTGCACGAAGCGGTAGCGAGTGTCACCTTCGACGTCGCGAAGATTGCGCTCGTTTCCCGCGTAGGTCAGCGCGTCGAGGTTGACGACGCTCCAATCGGCATGCTGCTTGAGCGCCGCGCGGATGAAGTTCGAACCGATGAAGCCGCAGCCGCCGGTGATCAGAAGGCGCATCGTCGTTTTTTTATCGAGGCTCTGCGGGCCGCAAGACGAAGGCGGCTTGATCGCCGTCGTGGCGCACGTTCAGCAGCCAAGACCGCACATTCCAGGGGATGCGTCTTAGCGATTGTGCGAGCCCGCGCAGCGTCAGCATACGCCCCTGCGATTTGGGCGACTGGCCACGCATGTACCCCTCGCTTGCCCAAAACTGATACGCATCCGAGTCGTACGTCATGCTGTCGATGCTAAGTCCGACACGGGCGGCGCAATCGAGCAGGCCGCGTTTCGAGAAAAGCGTGAAGTGGCGCGGCGCATCAAACCGGGCCCAGCACCGGCCGTACCGTCTCCATGCATACCCCAGCACCGGCACGCGAACCACAATTCGTCCGCGAGCGGCCAGGCGATCCTTGGCGGCCGTGAGCTCGGCGCACGGATCTTCAACGTGCTCGAGGGTGTGGTTGATCATGATCGCGTCGAAGGTCCCTTGCAAATCCTCGGTGCGTCCGCGGAGCAGCCGGAGCGAGCCGGACTTCCCGTTTCTCCCAATCGCATCGAAGGTGGCATAAGGGTCGACGCCCGTGAGATCCAAGAGTCCAAGATCGCGCAGGCGTATCAGAAAGCGCCCGCTGCCGCAACCAATGTCTAGGACACGGACGTCGGCTGCGGTCGCACCGCGCAAGCCGATGCTCCATCGACCCGTAAGCGGGGAAACGACCGGGACCAATCGATCGTACATGACGCGCGCCGCCTTCACGAGAGGCCTGAGCCGCTCGGAAACGCCTGCTTCGACATGCCGGTAGTAATGAGCGGGGTAATACGGAGCAGCATCCGACGGCGGGTTCGCGAGCGATAAAGAGCCGCAATCGGCGCACTCGCGATACGTGAATTCGCCGCCCATTTGGAACAAAGTCTCCGACGC
>Ga0209118_1000045_pt1 | contig 93678 bp, 76 predicted proteins | sample BlaSpr_A8_Ref_M1_FD_187988 | JGI IMG/M metagenome (GOLD analysis project Ga0209118, IMG submission 187988) | Forest soil microbial communities from Thunder Bay, Ontario, Canada - Black Spruce, Ontario site 2_A8_Ref_M1 (SPAdes) (version 2) | ecosystem: Environmental > Terrestrial > Soil > Boreal... | reverse complement strand
GGCAACGGCTTCCACTGGCAATAGCAAACCGCGTAGGCCCCTCGCTGGTGAGGCACCTCTCTTCTTGAGTGCGCGCACTGGCGGTCTCGTCGAAGAGACATCCGTTCGATCCGCGGCACCTTTCGTACTTTCTGTTTAGGAGCTATATGCTGATACTGGGAGTGTCCTCATTCAAGCATGACCCTGCAGCTGCTTTGTTTGAAGATGGGGTCATCAAAGCTGCGATTGAGAACGATAAGCTGGTGCGCTCCCATAGTACCGGGCTGCCCAACGACGCCATCCGCTTTTGTCTGGAACAAGCCAGGGTCAGTTGGGGTGAGTTGGATGCCATCGCAGTGGAAACGCAGGCATTCCCTGGCTTGGAACAGCGTTCCTCATCGCGAGCGAAAGCGAGAACTTCGCTCTCGTCCGCCTACCACGAGGCCTGCGAAACGGGCATCTATTCTCGCGCCCTGCACGAACTTCGCAGGGCGCAAATGAACGATGGCGCTCCCACCAAGATCTTCAGCTTCGAGCATCACCTGTGCCATGCCGCCAGTGCTTTCTACCTCTCGCCCTACGACCGAGCGTTGATCCTGACCATGGATGAAGAGGGTGACGGCAATTGCGGAATGATTGCGGTGGGAGAAGGCACGCAGATTCGAGCGCTGCGCAAGATCCGCTTTCCCCATTCTTTGGCGTGGATGTACTCGCAGGTTACCGGTCTGCTTGGATTCCATGCCCGCCGGGAGGAGCACAAGACACAATGGCTCAGTCTTGAAGGAGAACCAATTTTCAAGAACTTGTTTCTTGAGATGCTCCAGAATCAACGAAACCATTTGCCGCGCCTGAACAGCGACCTGGCAAATTCCGCCGGCTATCCCGTTTTTTCCAGTACGTTCTATCAGGCAGTAGGCTTTTCGGACCACACCAAGGCGATGCAGGAGGACCAACGTCGAGCGCTGGCCAGCAGCGTGCAGCAGGCGTGCGCCGAGGTTGTGGGTTCACTTGTCGAGTACTTTCGCAATCGTGAGGGCATGCAGAATGTTTGTCTGGGTGGAGGTCTGTTTCAAAACCCCCTCCTAGTCGCCGCGCTGGAGAAACAGTTGGGAATCAACCAAGTGTTCGTTCCCCCGGCTCCCGGTAACGCGGGCTGCGCCTTGGGGGCCGGTTTGCTGGTTTGGCACAGGACGCTTCAAAAGCCGCGCTTGCCCGCCGTGTCCCAGCTGTACAGCGGCCCGTCCTGCAGCCGCTCGGAGATCAAGGACGTTCTCGATAATTGCAAAGCCCGTTACTCCATGCAGCTCACGGTAGACCGGAAAATCGACGTCACGCTGCAGTTGCTGGATGCGGGGAAAATCGTTGGCTGGTTCCAAGGAGCCACCGAGTTCGGCTCTCGCGCTCTTGGGAATCGCAGTCTGCTGGCTTCACCTTGGGCATCCTATGTGCGGGAAAACATTAACGACTACATCAAGCACCGCGAATGGTTCCGTCCCTTTGGCTTGGCAGTGCCCGAAGAGGACTGTGACCGCTATTTTGAGTGCTCGCAATTATGCCAGTCCATGAACTCACTGGCGTGGGCCCGCCCGGAAGCTCGCAAGCTGCTTGATGGTTTTGTTCTGCCAGGGGGGCTGGTCCGCCTGCATGTTGTGCGGCAAAAAAGCAATCCGCAATTCTGGCATCTTCTTAAGCGTTTCGGAGAACAGGCACCGGCACCTCTGCTGGTCAACACATCCTTCAACCTCTTCGGAGAACCTCTGGTGGTCAAACCTCGAGACGCAGTGCGAAGTTATTTCTGTTCTGGCGTGGACGCTCTGATGATTGACATGTTTCTGCTCTCAAAGGCGGCGGTGAACCACATCTCCCTTGCTACTCCGCGCCTCCTGATGCCCGGGAACGATGGCTACGGAAGCAAATGCGATGAGACCGCCCAAAGCAAACCTGTTCATGGGTGAGAGGATTGCGCAGCTCGATCTTCGCTGTCCAGCAATCCTGAAGTCGAAAACTTCGACCCATGACCACAAGGCGATTTCTCGAGGTGCGCAGTGCGAGAAGTAAGGACACTGCTCATTCTCACGGTTAGTGCATGGCATGCCAGAATTCCTCAGCCCAAACGGAACATCATCCACGGCGTCTGAAGCAGTCAACGACTTTACCCATCGCTAAAGCAAATTGATCCTTTGCACCAAGATCCGTGCGTTCCAACACCTGATCGCCAGCATCGTCTCATGATCTCGGAAACGGCAAATTCATCGGCGGAATGCCTGAGTGTGGTCGAACCCCAGGAGTCCCCACGGACATTCTCGAAGCTGCAACAGGTTCTCGGGATGCTGCGGCAGCCATCATTCATTCTGGTTGCTCTTACGGCACTGGTGTTGTCACGCGGCATCAGCAAGGGAGAGTTTTTCTTCTATGCGGATGAACCGCGGCATGCGATGAACGGCGTATTCTTTCGTGATCTCCTGGTAACGATGCCTCTGCACCATCCGGTGCAATATGCCTACGAATACTTTGCCAAGTACCCGGCGATCGCTATTCCTCATTGGCCGCCACTGTTCTACTTTTTCGAGGGAGTTCTTTTCCTCGTGTTCGGTCTGTCACCTTGGGTGAGCCGGCTGACGGTCTTAGTTTTTGCCCTGCTGGGCGTCTACTTCTGGTATCGGATCTTGGAGCCCCTCGTGCCACTCCACCGGGCCTTTGTGTCCGCCGTGGCACTGGCCTTCATGCCATACGTCCTGCTTTATGAGCGGGTGACGATGCTCGAAATACCCGCACTCGCAATTTGCATCGGGGGCATTCATTTCTGGCTGAAGTTCCTGGAGACGGAGCGGCCGCGATACTTATGGACTCTGGCTGCTTTTGCGATCGCAGGATTGTTGATCAGCCAGGCCACGGTACTCCTGGTGTTTTTCATTCCAATCCATCTGGTCGCCCGACGGCGTCTTCGGTTGTTAAAACGGTGGGACGTCTGGCTGGCACTGCTGATTTCCGGGGTGATGGTTCTGCCCTGGTACCTTTTGACTCAACGAACCGAACGAGGCTTTGGTTCCGTGGCCACCCGTGTCATGGGTCATAATTTCAAGTATCTTTCACGGGGCGGCACCTATGCTTTTTATCCGATCCAGCTCTACAAACAATTGGGCGCGGTAGTGCTGACCCTCGCATGTGTTGGGCTGGTACTGGCCTTCTTCAAGAGGTCTCGCGCAAATTGCCTGATGTTGATCTGGTTGTTCTCTGGCTACCTTTGCTTCGCCCTGATCAGCGAAAAGGACCCGCGCCACACGATCGTGTGGATTCCGCCGCTCGTGTATTTTGTTGTTGCAGCGGTCGAGGCTCTGTGCATTCGCCGCAAGTGGGGCGTGGTGGCCTGCTGGGTTCTCGCGCTGGAGCTCTTTGTTATGGCGATCCGGTCTGAGCGACCGATCGTAGCGGGAGTAGAGGAGGCCGCTCAGTATGTTCTCTCATTGCCTGAATCGGACATCGTCTACTATCAAGGCTTTCTCGACGGCGATTTCGTTTTCTATGTAAGGAAGTTCGATACCGAAAGAACCCACATGGTCGCACGGGAGAAACAGATCGTTGTCAGTCATCTCGGTGGAGAACCAACAAAGATTCTTCAATCCCGGGAGCAAGTTGTCAACTTTTTCCAATCTTGGGGCGTACGTTATGCGGTCATTGAGGATCAAGACGATTCTCCCGGTCTCGAGGGTGTTCACGAATTGTTGAGCTCCGGCCAATTCGAATTGTTGCGCGCGTTTCCGGTTCGCACCAACCAGCCAAATGTGCGCACACACAAAATCGAGGTCTTTCGCTATCAGGGAGAGCTTCACCGGACAAATCAGCCGGTCACGATTCCAATGCTGACACTTCGGCACAATATTTCCGCGAATTTGTCCAGCCTTGTGGGCCGTCCGTGGCCAAACTAATCGGGTGCCGAAGACTAACGCCGGTCGCCCTTGCGCTCGGAATGACGTTGACGGCTTGCCGAACTGTCCGTCCGCCGGGCCCCAAGTTGTATGTCGTCGAGTCACAGAATACAGACGCAGTTTCCCGGTATGACATTCTTGAGCTTTCCTTCAAGCACAACGGAGCCTACGAGAACAACTTCTTTGATGTCGAGCTGCAAACAGTATTCACGTCTCCCGACGGTATTCAGCACCTCGCCAAGGGTTTTTTCTACGGCGGCGATCTGTGGAAGGTCCGATTTCGGCCGGACCAGCCGGGAACCTGGAGCTATAGCTACACCTTCTCAAGCAAGAGTGGATTCAAGGAGCAAGGGAGTGGGTCGTTTCGGTGCACCCCGAGCAGCGAGCAAGGGCCAATCCGCCGCGATCCTCAAAATCAGTATCGCTGGGTTTTTGCCAGCGGAAAGTCGTATTTTCCAGTGGGGTTGGAGGAGTGTGTTTACGCCCGCGATGGTCGGCTCCCGGGTACCGCGATCGACGGGGAGGACCGCAACCATCCCGGGCGCACCGTTTCCTGGGACGAATATTTCTCGGTTTACGGACGGGCCGGCTTCAATCTGTTTCGTTTTTCTCAGAAGAATTGTTCTTACTCATTGATGGATGATCTGGACCACTACCGAGTAGCGCAAAGCATCGCCACGGACAGTCTTCTTGCTGCAGCCAGTAAACATGGCTTTCGAGTGATGTTTGGGTTTTTCGGAATCCACGGAAACTGGTCGAGCGACAACCGCACCGTCCGTGTCCTCACGCGGACGATGAACCAAGCGCTGCGAAGGCACGTTGAGGCACTTTCCGATCCCGAAGACCACGAGTTGGTACAAAAGGAAGAGCGCCTTATCGAATACTGCATCGCACGCTGGGGTGTGTACACGGATTTCTGGGAGCTGCTCAATGAGCGCCAAGCCGCCGACAAGTGGACAACCATGATGGCCGAATATACCCGCTCCGTAGATCCGGACCAGAAGCCGATTAGCACAAGTTGGGAGAAGCCCGATCTGCCTGATATCGACATCAACGCGCCGCATTGGTACGAGAGCGAAGACGAGCTGAGTTCTGATCTGCGAGTGCAGGAGCAAGCTGCAAAATGGAAACGGGCGGGGAAACCCGTCATTGTGGGCGAACAGGGCAACTCGGGAATGAATTGGGACCCAGGTTCGGCTGTGCGCATGCGCATTCGCTCCTGGACCGCTGTATTTCAGGAGATCAGCCTGATTTTCTGGAACACAAGTTGGTCCAAAGCCGGTATGTTTGGCGGGCACTACACGCCAGGCCAGGGCGCAAACATCTATCTCGGCCCGGAAGAGCGAAAATATGTTCAAGTACTTCAAGGTTTCGCGTCCAAGCTCGATGCGAACGTGCGCATGTCGCCTGTCGCGATTACTTCGCCTACTCTTGTCCACAGTTACGGTCTGTTTTCGAAAGACGTGGGCGCTGTCTATCTTCAACACGCGGCCAGTCACACAACACCAGCGCAAGGAGCGAAGCTCAGTTTCGACTTCTCCTCCATGTCTCACCCACGATTGATAGGAGAATGGATTGATCCAGCTACCGGAGAGGTGCTGTCTCGCGTGAAGATTTCGCCCCGGCAACTCACTTTATCGGTTCCATCGTTCAATGTGGACATTTCCTTGCTGGTTACTTCGCAGCCATCCGGACAACGCCCTTCATCACAGAATCTGCAATGAAGTAGATATATGACGGTTTCCTCAAAATCTGTGCGTAACAATTACGTCCTGGTCGTATTCGACAGCTGCCGCTACGACTCCTTCATGCGCGCTCGGCCGCGGAACATCATGAAGTTAGGAAAGGTGGAGAAGCGCTGGTCGTATGCTTCCTGGACATCGCCTTCGCACTACAACCTGCTGATCGGACTGATGCCGCATACTAGCCCGCGGCACGTGTACGCCTCGGAGTATTACAAGAAGGATTTCCTCAAATTCAACGACCGGTTGGGATGCAGCGACTTCGAATTCAAGTCGCTCGTGCCGAAGATGTTCCTGCCAACTTTCCTACGAGATACCATGGGTTATCGAACCAATGCGATGGTTTCGCTGCCCGTGCTAAACCCCAGGACGATTCTCAACACGGGTTTCGATACCTATGAGCTCATGGAGAAGCACAACGACATGCGGGCCATGGTCCGGCAGATGACATTCTCCGAAACCCAGCCGAACTTCTTCCTGCTAAACGTTGGCGAGACGCACTATCCCTACGCGCTGCCGGACGAGCCACAGGATAAGTGGCCCAAAATCAGCGGTGTACACGGAGTCTTTAAACATTTGGATGATGATGTCGTGGGCGGCAAGCTGCTGGTGCGAAAAGAGAAATTTTTCAACAACCAGAAACTGAAGGAACTTCGGCAGCGGCAAGTTGCAGCGGTTAAATATTTGGATCGCGTGGTTGAAGAGTTATTCGATACGCTTCCCAAGAACACCTACGTTACGATCACCGCCGACCACGGGGAACTGTTTGGAGAAGACGGGTATTTCGGCCACGGGCCCATTTATCACGAGAAGGTTTGGCAAGTTCCGTTCGTAGAAGGAAAACTCCGATGATGATGTACGTAGGTCCGGGCGCCGGGTTCGCATTCCTGGGCTCCTTCCTGAGCTTGGCGGCTGGTTTCCTCCTCAGTTTCTTTTCGCTGTTGACGTGGCCATTTCGCATGACGTGGCGCCTGCTCCGCCGCCACCAGGGTTTTCGAAATGCGCGCGTAAAGAAAGTGATCTTTCTCGGACTGGATGGTCTGGATCCAAGGTTGACTGAGCGGTTCATGGCCGAAGGCAAACTGCCGAATCTGGCTCGACTCAAGGAGCAGGGCTCCTACTCGCGGCTTCGGACCACCTTCCCGGCGCTGTCGCCCGTGGCGTGGTCGACGTTCGCGACCGGTGTGAATCCAGCCAAGCACAACATTTTCGACTTTCTCAACCGCAACATGAAAAGTTACGTTCCAGAGCTGGCCGCGGCCAAGGTTCAAAAACCCACGCGTCTCCTGAAATTAGGAAGACTGAGAATTCCTCTTTCAAGGCCACGGGTGGAGCTCAGACGCAAGAGCCAGCCATTCTGGAAGCTGCTCGGGCAACAACAAATCGGGTCCACCATTATTCGTGTTCCCATCACGTTCCCGCCAGACAAGTTCAATGGCAGACTGCTTTCGGCGATGTCTACACCGGATCTTCGCGGCACACAGGGCAGCTTCTCCCAATTCACCACCCGAGTGGATGAGGCCACGTTTGAAAGCGGCAGCCGCTATCCACTGAAGCGTATCGGCGAAGGCTTCGAAGGATCGCTCGAAGGCCCCGAGAACGTTTTTCTCGAAAACGGCGGGCCCATTCGGATCCAGTTTCGCATTTGCTTCCAGGGAGGTACGCCGGTGCTAGAGATTCAGGACGAGTCCTACCCGCTCGAGCCTGGAACGTACACCCCGTGGGTGAAGCTGAAGTTCAAGGCGTCTCTCGGCATCAAGGTGAACGGGATCGCGCGCTTTCTGGTGACCGAAACCGCTCCGCATTTTTCGCTGTACGTTTCCCCGATCCAGATCGATCCGGAAAAGCCGGCGCTGCCCATCAGCCACCCGTCCTACTATGCGGCTTATCTGGCGAAGCTGCTCGGCACGTATTCCACCCTCGGCATGGCTGAGGACACATGGGCGCTGAACGAGGGCGTGATCGATGAAGGGGAGTTTCTCAAGCAGTCCTACCTGCTGATGGAAGAGCGCGAAGCTATGTTCCGTAACGCGCTGGAGAAGACGCGGCGGGGCGTAGTGGCGTGCGTCTTCGACACCAGCGACCGCGTGCAGCACATGTTCTATCGGTACTTGCACCAAGAGGCTGACGCGAAGAATGGGTACGCCCGCACCATCGAAGATCTATATCAGCGGATGGACAAGCTAGTGGGAGTCGCGCTCGAGCATGTCGACAAAGACGCAGTTATCTTCGTCCTCTCCGATCACGGATTCTGCTCGTTCCGCCGCGGCGTGAACCTGAACTCGTGGCTGCGGGACAATGGCTACCTGGTGCTCGAGAATGGAGCGACGGAAAGCGATCGTTACTTCAAGGGAGTGGATTGGAGTCGTACGCGCGCATACACGCTGGGTCTCGGCGGCCTGTATCTGAATCTGAAGGGGCGCGAGGCACGCGGCATCGTAAAACCGGGAGCCGAAGCGGCCGCCCTTACCCAGGAACTGATCCAAAAACTCACTAACCTCAGAGATGAAGAGCGCGATGCTGTCGGGATTCGCACTGTGTATGCGACTCATGAACTCTATCGCGGGCCGTACCTGGCCGAAGCTCCGGACATGATCGTTGGTTACAACGACGGCTACCGCACTTCGTGGGATGCCGCAGTGGGTAAGGTCACGGCAAAAGTATTCGAAGACAATTGCAAGGCGTGGAGCGGCGATCACTCTGTAGATCCTGTGCTTGTTCCGGGCGTGCTGTTCTCCAACCGCAAGATCGAGGCGCAAGACCCAGGTATTGAGGACATGGCGCCCACGGTGCTGCAGCTGTTCGGCGTCGATAGACCCGCCTGGATGGAAGGCCGGCCGGTATTCAACCTGGCATGAATTCTCGTGATGCTTAGAACGCAATTACAACGGACCGTTTGGGTGATGCTAGCAGCTGGTCTAGCCATCGGCTTGGCAGGGTGCGGAAAAACCAGCGCTTCCACCAAGAGCATCATCGTGCTAGGCATCGACGGCATGGACCCCAACTTCCTCGAACGCCACTGGGATGCCCTGCCGAATCTGGACAAGTTGCGGCGGGAAGGGGAATTCAAGCGTTTGGAAACCACAATGCCGCCGCAGAGTCCGGTTGCCTGGTCTACTTTCATCACAGGAATGGATCCGGGCGGACACGGAATTTTCGATTTCGTTCATCGCAATCCTCTGACCCTCGCACCTTATTCGTCCATGGCACAAACGGCAGAAGGCGGATGGACGATTCCCATCGGCCCCTACGAACTGCCGCTGTCATCGGGACACGTCGTTTCCTTCCGCAAGGGGAAGCCCTTCTGGGAGATTCTTGCTGAGCATCACGTTCCGACGACCATCATCCGCATGCCTACGGATTTTCCTCCCGAGCATGAGGACGAGGGCTTTTCCGTTTCGGGGATGGGCACTCCCGATCTGCGCGGCACATTCGGAACATTCGCGCTCTATACCGATGTGGCTTCGCAGCAGAGCCGAACGGTTCCGGGAGGGCAGATCGTTCATGTGGAGCTAAAGGATCATTCGGCCACGCTGAAAATCGAAGGTCCGGATAACTCGCTGCGCAAGGACAAAGCGCCGACCTATGTGGACATGACGGTGCACGTCGATCCAGACCAACCGGCCGCGCGCTTCGATATTGGCAAGCAGCAGTTGATCCTCAAAGAAGGGGAGTGGTCGGGCTGGATTCAGGTGGAGTTCCCGTTGATTCCCGGTGTAAAGAGCGCAGCCGGCATGTTCCGCCTGTACGCAAAGAAATTGCAACCGAATTTCGAACTCTACGTTTCGCCAATCAATATTGATCCTTCGGATCCGGAGCTTCCGATCACCGCCCCCGTGGCCTTCAGCCAAGAATTGGCGAAGAAAGTCGGTTTGTTTTACACGCAGGGTATGGCGCAAGATACGTCGGCGTTCCGGCAGGGTGTTTTCAACTACAAAGAGTATGTTGCGCAGAGCCACCAGGTTTCGCTCGAGCATCTGAAATTGCTGCGATACGGCATAGAACATTTTCACGGTGGGCTGTTGTTTTTTCACTTCTTCGGCACCGACCAGGACTCGCACATGCTCTGGGGCAAGTACGATGACGAGCTGCTCAGCACGTACAAAATGGTCGACGAAACCATCGGCTGGGTGCGGGAGAAGATGGGCGATGCCACGCTCATCGTCATGTCCGACCACGGCTTTTCTACTTTTGATCGGGCGGTAAATCTAAATACCTGGCTCATGAAAGAGGGCTTCCTGACGCTGGACGATCCCAAGAACGTTAGCAATGAAGAGCTGTTCCCCCACGTGGACTGGTCGAAGACGCAAGCGTATTCGATCGGCCTGAACGGAATTTATCTGAACCTGCAAGGGCGGGAGCGGGAAGGAATCGTGGAACCGGGCAACGAGGCGGATGCCATAGTAAAGAAGATTGCTGAGAAACTCCAGAACGCTCACGACCCCGACAATGGGAAGCCGATAGTCGGCGGCGTCACCCTGCCGCATCGTGAGTTCCACGGAGAGATGCTGAGCGCAGCCCCGGAAATTCTCGTCGGTTACATGCCCGGTTATCGTTCGTCGTGGCAGACGGTGCTGGGCGCGGTTCCCGCCGCGCTGGTGGAGGACAACAAGGGGGAATGGCGAGCCGATCATTGCATCGATTCACGCTTCGTGCCGGGCGTGCTGATCAGCAACCGCAAGAGCCGTGCGACCGATCCACACTTGTACGACCTGACGGTTTCCTTAATGCAGGAATTTGGCGTCCGGCCCGGACCCGGCATGATCGGGCACACCATCTATTGAGGTACCCATGTTCAACACGAGCATCAAGCTGAAAAAAGCGACTTGGCAACGGGTGAAGAGGTGCTGCGATGCTGTCGGCTACTCCTCGCCGGAAGAATTTATCGAGCACGTTCTGGAAAAAGAACTCGCAAAACTGGAAGACGCCGAGTCAGACGCAGAAATCGTGAAGAAGCTGCAAGGTCTCGGATATTTGGAGTAAGCAGGTCGGCGAGCGAAATGGATGTCGTACGCAGAATCGCAAGTGCACTGATGAGCGGAATCCTGTCGCCCTTCAGCGGTCATAATCCGATGGTCAGCTTAGTGCCGCTAAGCGTGGTGGTTGGCATCGGCATGCTGTGGGTATTCCGGCGAACCTCCAATCAGGAGGCGATTCGGAAAGTAAAAAACGAGTTACAGGCGCACTTGTACGAGATGCGGCTGTTTACCGATGAACCGCTGCTCATCTGGAAAGCACAATGGGGTCTGCTCAAAGCGAATGTTCGATACATTGGCAGGATGCTCGTGCCGGCTGCGGTGACGGCGATTCCCGTGGTCGTGATTTTTGCCCAAATGGAATGCTTTTATGGATATGCTCCGCTCACGCCCGGCCAGGAAGCCATCGTCACAGTTCAAATGAAAGATGGTTCGCGCGACCCGATCCTTGTGCTGCATGCGCCTCAGGGTATTGCGATTGACAGTCCGGCTATCCGTTTGGAGGGACAGCGTCAGATCAGTTGGCGAATTCGTGCGATGCGTCCGATTACCGGCGACATGCAAGTTGTACTTCCGGGTCAAACACTGGACAAGAGCGTGCAGGTTGGCGTCGAGCCGCAGTACGTCTCTGAGCGTCGCGTCAGTTCCACACTTAATCTGCTGTGGTATCCAGCGGAGAGCCGCTTACCTGCCGGACCAGTGGATTGGATCGAACTCCGCTATCCGAAAACCACAGTGCACGCTTTGGGGCTCGATCTCCATTGGCTAATTTGGATGCTGATCTTGTCCATGGCAAGTGGATTGATTTTCAAGCGACAGTTCCGAGTTTCGTTTTGAGTTCTTAAGGACATTGCGGATCAAGAGATGCAATTGAGGCAACACATTCTCCGCGGCGCACTATATGGGCTTTGGGCGTGGCTGGCATACGGCATTGTTGAGTTTGTGCTGGCTTGCGGCATTCCCGTGTTGTTCCAGCACGGCGTGGAAATACTGGGGTGGCAGTGGCGTCTCATCGGACAGCTGTTCGGTGTCTACCTTCTATTTGGATTGGTCGTAGGAAGCGCTGGTGGCGCACTCCTAAAGTGGACCGGCAGGCGCCGGGAAAACCGCTTCAGTATGGACCACGAGATCATCGCCGTCCTGACGATCGCGGTGGCGTTCGTGGCAAATCGGCTTGCAGCTCCGCCCAGACTGGTCCCATCGGAGTACATTGCTTTGGCCATCGCAGTTGTCCTAGCGGTGTCACTTGCTGGGGCTTTGGCCTCACGCGTCTTGCTGGAACGCGCGGCCTTCTTAGTAAACCCATTCGCGATCAGCTCCCTGCTGCTCATCGTGCCCTGGGTTAGCCGCGCAGCCCTAGACAACCGTTCAAGGATTGTAAAAACCGGAGTGTCTGTGCTGCTATGTGGCATGATCGTCGTGGCCGCGGTGTTGTGGCACCGCTCGCGATCGGGCAGGATGGGGGCAGTACAGCGGCGAGCGGTCATAGCGAGCGCTGCGATCCTAATGCTCGCCGCCGTGCTGGTGTCGGGGACGCCTCCCACCATTCATGCGATGCAAGCTAGCCAACCAACTGCATCTAGTCAATGCAACGTGGTCTTGATCACGATGGACACGGTCCGCGCCGATCATCTCTCCGTGTACGGATACGAGCGCGATACGACGCCGCAGCTGCGAGAGTTTGCCCACGAAGCGACGGTTTACAGTCGCGCCATCGCGACTTCGGACTGGACGCTGGCAACACATGCATCGATTTTTACTGGGCTCTACCCACGCTGGCACGGCTCCTATTACTCTCCTCCCCATTATCCTTGGGGTCGTCCCCTCGGGTCACGCTACATCACCTTGGCGGAGGTGCTACGCGCCCATGGCTATTGGACTGCGGGTGTCGTAGCCAACTATGCTTACCTGCAGCCTTCCCTGGGGCTGGCCAAGGGTTTCGCAGTGTACGACGCTCACATGCCGGTACACTTGTCGATGCCCACAGATTCGTACTACCTGGGTGAAGGCGCTCGGCGTGTACTGAGTCTCGCGGTGGATACAGCGGCATTTGAGGCGCATTCTCTGCGCGCTGCGGATATTAACCGGCACGCGTTTGCCTTGCTCGATCAAGCCAGGAAGGGTGGCCCCTTTTTCCTTTTTCTCAACTATATGGATGCGCACATGCCGTATGTTCCGCAGCCGCCGTTCAATACCCTCTTCCCGGGTCGAGATCCGCATTTCCGGCCTTTTTCGCAGCATATGGCTTTGGCGTCGGCGGTCAACATCGGCCGTCGCCACATCAATCCAGCGGAAAAGCGCCACCTCGTTTCCCAGTACGACGGCGGTATCGCGTACATAGATTACGAGGTTGGAGAACTGCTGGCACGATTGCGTGAACTCGGATTGTACGAGAACACCCTGATCATCGTTACCTCAGATCACGGTGAGGGATTTGGAGAGCATGATCTCATGGTGCATTCGGTGGACTCCGTTTACCAAGACCTCGTGCACGTGCCGCTGCTGATCAAGTACCCCGGGCAGCATGCGGGCCATCGTTCCGACGCTTTGGTGAGCCAGGTTGATCTCATGCCTACCGTTCTGGATGTTGCTGGAATTTCGCTGCCCTCTGGCGTTCAGGGACGGACATTGCGGTCGCCCCGCATTGACAGTTCGGACAGGGTGTACAGTGAAGCCACGGCGATGCCGATACCCTTTTTGCCTCCGGAGAATCGCAGATTCCGTGGTGTCCGGCGGGCCATTCTTGCCGGACAGTGGAAACTGATCACGTGGACGGCGGGGCCACCCGAACTCTACGACCTGGCTGCCGACCCCGACGAAACACGGAACCAGTACCAAGCGGGTGACCCTCGCGCGGTAGCACTTGCGGAACAGCTGTCTGACTGGGCCGCTGCAGCTCCGCCCCAGATAGAGCAGCCTCGCGAGCTGGACAAGAACAGCGTGGAGCGGCTCAAGTCGCTGGGATACGTCCAATAACACAGGTTCCGCCGGTCCATAGAGTGGACCTGAACGAGCAGAAGAGAAAAGCAACAATTAAGAAGGGTTCAAATGAGGCAGAAGATTGGCAGCGGTGCAGCGTGTGGGCTCTGGACGTGGCTGGTATACGGAATTGTTGAGTTCGCGCTGTCCTGCGCAATTCCATTGCTGGCCCAGCCCGACGTGGAGCTGCTAAGGTGGCAGTGGCGTCCCATTGCGCTGGTGTTCGGCGTATACGTGTTGTTTGGAATCATCGTCGGAGGCGCTAGCGGTGCGGTCCTGGCGTGGACCGGACGCCGCAAGAACGGTGACGGGAGCCGACGTCATCAGTTTGCTGCTGCTCTGACACTTGTCCTAGCGTTTGCTGCGAACCTCGCTCGGGCTTGGCCTCTAGTTGCGTCCGAATACGTTGCGTTAGCTATCGCCGTCATTCTGGGGGCATTATTCGCCGGGGCTTCCGTCTCGAGTGTCTGGGGGGAACGCACAGCTTTTCTGGCAGACCCATGGAAAGTAAGCTTGCTGCTGCTTGCCATCCCCTGGGTCAACCGCGTAGCCCTGATCGACCACTCAACAATTCTAAGGGCGGCGGTCTCTCTACTGCTGTGTAGCATGATCGTGGTGCTGGCGGCCTTGTGGCACCGGCTTGGACTCAGCCGGCCCAAGAGGGTACGGTGGTCAGCGGCGGCAATCGCCGGCACTGCGACCGTGCTCTTGTTGAGCCGTGCACTGGTTCCCGGATCAACTCCCACCGTACAGGCAAACCAGGATAACAGTCCGGCCAGGCACGAGAAACCCAATGTCTTGTTGATCACGATGGATACGGTCCGGGCCGATCATCTGTCCCTTTACGGATACGAGCGCGATACGACGCCGCACCTACGGGATCTCGCCCGTGAAGCGACGGTTTATGCCCGCGCCATCGCAACCTCGGATGAGACGCTGACGACGCATGCGTCCATATTTACCGGGCTTTACCCAAGCTGGCACGGCGCTTATGACGATCCTCCTGACCATCCCTATGGTCGTCCGCTCGTACCGAGGTTCATCACCTTGGCACAGGTGCTGCGCGCCGACGGTTATTGGACGGGGGCGGAGATCGCCAACTTTGGGATACTAGGGTCGGAGATGGGCATGGGCAGGGGTTTCTCCGTCTACCACACGCACAGGGCACTGCGCCTGTCCGAGGTGGCCTATGAGTCCCCCAGACCGTTCTACCTGCGCACAGGCGCCCGGCTTTTATTGAGCAGTCTCGCGGTAGATACCGATGAATTTACGACGCGTTGTCTCCGCGCGGCAGACATCAACCGGCGCACATTTGCTTTGCTCGATCAGGCCAGGCAGGTCGGCCCCTTCTTTCTGTTTGTGAACTACATGGATGCGCATGGGCCCTATGTTCTCCCGGCGCCTTTCAATACGCGGTTCCCCGGTCGCGATAGGCATTTCAATACAGCGGACATTTGGGAAATGACGTGGGCCGTTCTTGGCGGTAAACGTCACGTCAGCGAGGCGGAAAGGGCTCATCTCGTTTCCCAATACGATGGCGGCATTGCCTACGAGGATGAAGCGATCGGAAAGCTGCTGGCGCGATTGCGTGAATTGGGCTTATACGAAAACACGCTGATTATTATCACTGGGGACCACGGGGAGACGTTCGGTGAACACGGCCTCATGCAACATGCTGTGGGTTCCGTTTATCAGGACCTCGTCCACGTACCGCTGCTGATCAAGTACCCGAGTCAACACGACAGGCGTCAATCCGACGCCCTAGTCAGCCACGTTGATCTCATGCCTACGGTCTTGGACCTGGTTGGAGTCTCGCTTCCCGCCGGCGTTCAGGGGCGATCGTTGCGGTCGCCCGGCAACGATTCTGATGCAGTGTACAGCGAAGCCTTCCCCCCGCCCAGCGCGAGCGTGTTGAACCAGAGGCTTCGAGGATTCCGACGGGCGATATTCGCGGGGTCGTGGAAACTGATAACGTGGACACAGGGCCCATCCGAACTCTACGACTTGGCAGCCGATCCCGGCGAAGCACGCAACCTGAACCGAACCGATGACCCGCGTGCCACAGCGCTTGTAGACCGATTGCAGAAGTGGGCGGCCGTGGCTCCGCGGAAGTTTGACCAGGCCGGCAAGCAGGACAAAAGTACCGTAGAGAAGCTCAAGTCTCTCGGCTATGTGCAGTAGGACACAGAGATAGAGCGGTGTATCTTCCTTCGAATCCAACAGATCAGCCCAAAGACATGGAAACCTTTCCGGAGAACAACGCGGTTCCTCGAAGCGACACCTCAAATTTGCCAGCTGCGAACCTCTGGCCTGTAAGCGTGAATTCTGCTGGCGAGCCGGTCACCTGGGCTTGGCTATTTGGCTTGGCGGCTGTGGCTACACTTCTTCGCGTAGTGGCGTTGAATCAGCAGTTGTGGTTCGACGAGATTGTGACGCTACTTGATTCTGCTCGCGATCCCATTTTGCGAATCGTGACCCATTACGGTGGGCAGAATCAGCACATGCTGTATTCGGTTCTGGCACATTGCTCGATTCATGTTTTCGGTGAGCAACCCTGGGCACTACGTCTTCCGGCCGTGCTCTTTGGCGCTGCTGGAATCCCCGCACTTTACTTCTTCGGATGTCTGGTCACCACCAAGCGCGAGGCGTTGTTCACCGCCGCGCTGATGGCGTTCAACTACCAGCATATTTGGTTCTCGCAGAATGCGCGCGGATATACCGGAATGGTGTTTTGGACGCTGCTTGCCAGTATCTTTTTTGTTCGCAGTGCCAGCAACAGACGGAAATCGGATTGCGCGATGTATGGCATCAGTGCGGCGCTTGGCATCTACACGCACTTGATGATGGCCTTCGTGGTCGTCGGTCACGCGATCCTTTATGCATGGCTGATCTGGTCCCGAACAAGATCCACTGGCCGAATGCCCCGGAATTCTTTTTTGCCTCTCTGTGGCTTGATGCTGGCCGGAACTGTGTCGTTTGCGCTCTATGCGCCTGTAATTCCGGGAATCTTTGCGCGCACCATTGGTGTCGCCGGCACATCAGTCCGGTCTGAATGGGCAAGTCCGTTGTGGGCACTCAAAGAGATGGTTCACGGCTTACGAAACGGTGCGGGTGGTGGCTTGCTCGCTATCCTTGTCGGCGGACTCTTGCTTCTGAGCGGTTTGGTGAGTTTCTGGCGAGGCAACCGCTTTGTCGTCGGCTTGACGGTCCTCCCCGGTTTGATGACCGCGGTGGCTGTGTTAGCGACGAGTCACAACTTCTGGCCCCGCTTTTTCTTCTTCGAAATCGGTTTCGTTCTGCTCTTGCTGGTGCGCGGCGCCGTAGTTTGCAGTGACTTTGCCGCGACGCTTCTGAGCGGCACGGGTAGACTTGCATTCCGTTTAAGCACTGCGGTGCTGGTGCTGATGTTGTTCGCGTCTGTTCTCCCCTTGCGGGCGGCGTATCTCCATCCGAAACAAGACTATCTCTCCGCCATGCGATTCGTGGAAGGGCATCAACTGCCGGAGGAGCAAGTGGTTACGGTCGGAGTAGTCACAACAGCCTTTCAACGTTATTACGGGCGCTCCTGGCCTCTCCTGGAGACGCGCGCTCAATTGGATGCGCAGCTGATGCAGGACCGTGGAACATGGCTTATCTATGCAATGCCGATTTATATTCGCGCAAGTCAGCCTGATGTTTGGGACGCAATCCAAAGCAGATTTACGGTAGTTCGCGTATTTCCCGGCACCTTGTCAGGCGGCGAGATCTTCGTGTGCAGATCGAAGGACGAGAGGACTCAGGTAGTCCTGCACGACCAGAACTGAGGAGGAATTCATGAAAGAAATCGAGGGGCGCACTCTGACGCTGGCGGAACAGCCAGAGACCACGGAAGAGGCCGCTGTTGCGGTGTCGGTCGTCATGCCCGCGTTTAACGAGGCTCAGATAGTGGGTGCGCAGATCGAAAGGATTCGGGAGGTCATGGACCGAACCAACTGTCCCTACGAATTGATAGTGGTGAACGACGGTTCGACGGACGACACTGCCAACGCGGTACGCCAGCACCACGTGCACCTGATCGAAAAGAAGTACAACCGAGGCTATGGCGCAGCACTCAAGACTGGCATCGCCGCGGCCAAGTACGATTGGATTCTTATCATCGACGCCGATGGTACGTATCCGGCAGAGAGCATTCCGAACCTACTGCAGGCTCTTCCGGAGTACGACATGGTAGTGGCCTCAAGAACTGGACCACATGTTCACATTCCGCTGGTTCGGCGTCCGATGAAGTGGGTGCTGGGACGTCTGGCGAATTACCTCGCGCGGCAGCCGATTCCGGACCTGAACTCTGGACTGCGCGTCTTCAGGAAATCTCTGGCCGAGAAGTTCGAACATCTCTTGCCCTCGGGTTTTTCGTTCACTTCTACAATTACAATGTCGATGCTGCTGAACGACTATCGCGTGCTATATTTCCCGATCGATTACCACAAGCGAGTCGGATTCTCGAAGGTCCGCGCGCTTCATGTTTACGATTTCCTGCTGGTGATTCTCCGTACCGCGATTTATTTCAACCCCCTTCGTTTCTTCCTTCCCCTGGGCGGCGTGTTTTTCCTTGCAGGGTTGGTGAAGCTTGCGTTTGATATAGCCCACCGGGCGTTTTCACCAGCCGCCGGAATATTCCTGTTAGCGGCTTTAGTTATTTGGGCGCTCGGCCTGCTTTCCGACCAGATTTCCAGAATCGCGTTGAGCGCCAGGGCGAAACAACTATGAAACTTGTGGCGCGTTCTTTGCGTCACCCGCTCATCCGCATTGCTGGGAGCGTGGCGATCCTCGGGTTACTGCTCATGTTTGTGCCGCTGCATAAGCTTGGCACAGCGATGCGAAAAATCCCTCCGTCTCTGTGGTTTTGGGTTGTGGCGGGTTATCTCGTGACGCACTTGATCGGCGTGATGAAGTGGCGCCTGACACTTCGCCTGAGCGAAGCAAGACTCACGTTTTCCCAAGCTACCCGCTGTTATTTCGCCGGCTTGTTCGGTACGGTGTTTCTTCCTTCCATTGTTGGCGGGGACGTCGTCCGCATGGGATTGGCCTTTCGCATTCATCGCAATCGAGCCGGCGTGCTGCTGGGCAGTTTGGTCGACCGGCTTCTCGACATCGTCGCGCTAGGTGTTGTCGCTGCCGTTGGCGCACTGCTGCTACCGGGAGAATTGGAGCCGCGGCATCGCCGGATATTCGCGGTACTGGCCGTAATGTTTGCAGTCGGAATCGCTGGTCTATTTGGGCTGCTGGCGATCGTGCCATGGCGGCGGCTGCCCTTCGGGTTGCGCCGGATGCTGGCGAAACTCAGGCAAGCCTGGCGTTCGATGGCATCCAGGCCGCTGTACGTCTTGGTGCCATTGCAACTTGGGATCCTCATCCAGACCGGATTAATTGGTCTGGCTGCCACAATCGCGGCGGCGTGCGGGCTTCATATTCCTTTTCGTATCTGGCTTCTGGTTTGGCCACTCGCCAAACTGATCGCCTTGGTTCCCATCACACTGGGAGGCTTGGGCGTCCGGGAAGCAGGATTGACAGCCCTTCTGGCGCCGTTCGGCGCTCCGGCAGCGCTCTCAGTAGCGGTTGGACTTTCCTGGGAGTCGATCATCATTGTGGGAGGACTGATCGCAGGTCTGCTGTCGTTTCTGATTGGCGGAACGGGCTTTGCCCGTACGGTTCTCCATCCCAGCCCGCTGCGATCGTCAACCGGAGAGCTAACTCCTGCCGGCGAGATGGAGTAGTGAGAGCCAAACAAAAGGCAGCAAAACGGCGCGCGGTTCTCTTTAATTCAGGAACTCAGCAAAATCGATGATTGCATCTAAGCAAGACCGTGAGCCTTCCCCCCACGTAGTGATCCTCGGCGCTGGTCCTGCGGGAGTGGGCGCTGCGTACGAGCTCACTCGAAACGGCTTCACTCGGGTCACAGTTCTCGAGCAGCGCGACACTGTTGGCGGCAATGCAGGCAGTTTCCAGTTGGACGGGGTTTGGGTGGATTATGGCAGTCACCGCCTCCATCCTGCCTGCGATCCCGCAATCCTAAATAATCTCCGCGAATTGTTGGGAGAGGATTTGCTGGATCGTCCGCGGCACGGCCGCATCCGCCTGCAAAACCGTTGGATTCACTTTCCTCTCAAGCCGGGCGATCTCTTGCTGCGGCTGCCGAAGGGTTTCGCTGCTGGAGTAACTTTCGATCTCATCAGCAAACACCTCGTGAGTCCTAACGGGCATGTGGAATCCTTCGCTTCCGTTCTTGAGCACAGTCTGGGTACTACGATTTGCCGGGAGTTTTACTTCCCTTATGCAAGGAAGCTTTGGGGGTTACCGCCGGAGGAGTTGGCGTCCACGCAGGCGCGCCGAAGAGTCTCCGGCAATTCCGTGGGCAAGATTCTTCGCAAGGTAGCCAACGCACTCCCAGGACTAAAGAAGCCCGGTGCCGGACGATTTTTCTATCCGCGGCGCGGATATGGCCAGATCTCACAGCGAATCTGCGACGCAGCGAAAGCCGCGGGTGCAGAATTCTTGTTTGGAGCAAGGGTTCTCGCAGTGGAGCGGGAGTGCGATCAAGTTGTCGCGGTGCGTTACGAGTTGGATGGAAAAGAGCACGCCATCGCGACCAGGAATGTCTGGTCAACCTTGCCCGTCAGTCTGTTGGTGCGGAGCATGCGTCCGGAGCCACCGAAAGAGGTCCTGGAGGCGGGGAAGGGCGTTTCGTTCCGGGGAATGATCTTGATTTACCTGACGCTGGAACAGGATCACTTCTCGGAGTACGATGCTCACTATTTCCCCGAAGAGTCGATCCCCGTTTCACGACTCTCCGAGCCGAAGAACTACAGCAATTCGAAGGAACCTAACGGCAGGACCGTGCTGTGCGCGGAATTGCCGGCGGATCCAGGTTCGCGCGAATGGGACATGAGCGACCAGGGTCTAGGAGACTTGCTTCGTGGTTGGCTTGAGCAGGCGGGTCTGCCGGTGCGTGCCAAAATTCTGAGGGTCACGACACGCAAGTTGCGTCAGGCCTATCCCGTATATCGGCGTGGCTACGAGGACCATTTTGCCAAGGTCGATCAATGGCTCGGGGAACTTGAAGGACTGCTTTCGTTCGGCCGCCAGGGACTTTTTGTTCACGACAATACCCATCACGCTCTTTACATGGCCCGCGCAGCCGCCGACTGCCTTCAGCCCGATGGCAGGTTAGACAGAAGTCTGTGGGCCCAGTACCGCGAGGTCTTTGAAACGCACGTTGTGGAAGATTGAGCTTCGGGGCAAGGCTCTCTGCCGGGTTCGGGCGTCGTCAAGAGGATTGCTGTTCAGCGGCCTGAACTCACTGGTTTCTTCGAGCGTACAGGTCGAGATCGATCCAGAAATAGCGTCTGGCTTCGATCCTCGTGTAGCGTTGTTCGAGCATTGCTCGCGCCTGCTTGCTCCGAGCGACTGCGGGCGGGGTTGATTGATACATGACTGAAATCAGCCAAACTCGCTCACAGTTGTTCTGCCCGGACGCGAATGAGTCCAGAGGGGTGAGCGTCATTGCTGGTTCACCTTGGTGATAGATCGACCAGGCCCATTGAACCTGGCGCTCTTCCCAAGGTGGCGCGGCGACGTAACAATCGGTGGGTTGACGCGATTGAGCGAGAAAAGCATAGGCATTCCGGTAGTCTTCTTTGTAGGGGACGACATAGGTGGCGTGAAGCGAATACAAACTGTAGGCCCCGCAAGCGACGACTACGGCTGCCCTTAATGTTGCCCGATGGAGCGCTGACATGCCACGGGCGACTAGAAGATAGTACGGCACCGTAGCGAAGGTTATGTACCGAATGCTGTATGCACCGGATTTGAAGGCGACTCCCAGTCCTGCCGAGAAAGGGATGATGAAGAGAAGAGCCAGGAATGCCAGGTTCTCACGCACCAGTTGCTCATCCGGGTTGTGTGGTTCCTTAAGCAGTGGCTGTAGTGCAATGAGGGCGGGCACACCGAAGAGTAGCCCACCCAGTACAAATGTCCACCAGGGAGACGAGTCAAGAACGCCCGCCGACCTGCCATTATTGAATGTGTTCAAGGCACTCAAGACACCCCACCAGGGCAGGTTGTTTCGCGTGGGAGCATGGGCCAGGCTCTTGGAGCTGTGATGCCATTCGCCGATGAATCCGCTGGTCAGCCACGGCAGATAGAGAACCAAAGCCAGCAAGAATCCACCGATCCATCGTGAAACCGGAACCGGGTACCGCTTCCGGTACAGGAAAGCAAAGAGCAAGAATGCGGCAACGGCGAAAAACCCATAGTAATGGGTATAGACGACCAAAGTGACGGTACAGACGAAAGCCCACCAGGGTCCAGCGCGACCTGTCCGAAGCGCCACCATAAACAGATAGGCGCAACAGGGCAGCAGGAAAAGAAGTTGAGCATAAGGGCGTGCCTCCTGGGAGTACATAACGCCCAGTTGAGACACAGCCAGCAGCAAGGCCGCTATGGTAGCGGCGCGGCGCCCGAACAAATAGTTTGCCAAGCAATAGCTTGCAACGATGGCCAACGTTCCCAAAACCACCGACAGCAGCCGGCTCTGATAGGTACCAAATCCGACGAGTTTGAACCAGAAATGAAGAATGTAATAGTGCAACGGGGGTTGTACGAAGTCTTTGACCAGATATTGAGCCATCTCCCTCAGCGGCCGGCCACTGACGCTGATGGAAAAAATTTCGTCGTACCAAACCGATTGGTGGTTGAGGTAGTAAAGCCGGAGGCCAAGTCCCAGAACAACGATGGCCGACGGGAGCACCCGACGCGCGCGTGCCTCACCTGGGTTTGTTTTGCCGGGATCACGCACGGCGAGAGTTTACTACAGACCTAGCGGCAGGAGCTGGAAAGGGTTGATCTGGTGAGTGGAGCGGAGACCGATATCCGGTTGGAAGATCAGAAAACCCCGGTGCGTCTCGTACGCAAAACACAGTCCCGGACGCCCCAGTGGCGATTGAAGTTTCTGGCGGTTGTGCTCGCCTTGGTTTTCAGTGCAGCGGGATTCATGGTTCTCGACTGGTTTTACAGCGCTAGGGTTCTGAGGTCTGCTGGTCAACCTGCAAGCTGCATCGTGGCCGATCCGGTGCGCCACCATGCCTTTCGACCCAACTGCGAGTCAACGGAACGCTGGGGGGGGCATTCATACGAGGTGTTTACAAACAATCTCGGCTTCCGGGACGAAAAGATCACTCGGGTTCCGCTTACCGACCCGCGTCCCCGAGTCCTTTTTCTTGGTGATTCTTATACTGAGGCGCTCGGAGTCGATTGGCGCGACAGTTATGTCGGCAGGATCGCCAGCCGCTTCCCGCGATACGATTTCCTGAATGGCGGCGTGGAGAGCTATGCGCCTTCGAACTACCTTAACGTGACACGCCAGCTACTCGCCGCCGGAGTCGGATTTGATGAGGTGATCGTTTTCATCGACATTTCTGACACGCAGGACGAAGCGGCGTACTACCGCGATCTCGACGCGTCGGGTGCGGTGACCGGGCCAGCGCGGAAGCAGATGCTTGACACCTGGTACTCCAGTCTTCGAACGCGGATGAGAAAACACCTGTTGCTTACAAACTACGTTTTGGAGGTCGCAGAAAGAAGTCTTGTCAGGCACGGGTACTATTACCTCGCGACGGAGCTCAACGGAAACGTATTCGACATGGAGCGGTCGGCGTGGACGTATCGGAAGGTATCGGAAACTTTGCCTATGGTCGCCGGCTACGCGCCTCTGGGAGTTGAGGCAGGCATCGCCAGAGAGAAAGCAAAAATGAGCATCCTCTGGGAGGAACTCGAAAAGCGGAATATTCCAATCAGTATTGTGGTCTACCCCTGGCCCGCGCAGGTCGTACACGATACGGCGGATTCGCGGCAGGTGCGGGTCTGGCGCGACTGGTGCACGGGCAAGTGCAAACGCTTCATCTCGCTTTTCCCCAGTTTCCTTGCTGTGAAAGACCAGTGCCCGCGAAGCGAGCCGGGCTGCTGGTACTTGAGCCAATTCATTTTTGGAGACACGCATTACAGCGTCGCCGGCAACAACCTCGTCGCGGCAGCAGTCATCCCGAGTCTCGAGGCGATCCCGCCAGCAAAGGCGGCAGGCTCGTCAACGCAGTAGTTCAAGGCCGATCGCCCAGAAGCGCCTGTTAGCTATGAGCTCCAACTTCAAGAAAAGAATTCTCGTGAGTGTGGCTTCAGTTCTTCTCACGCTTGCAATTCTAGAAATCGGACTCAGGACGGTCCATTTGATCCACCATCGCGGGGAACAATCAGGAGCGTTTTACGGGCCCAATCCGCAATCAAGTCTGTATCACCAGATCTCATCAATTCCTGGACTGGATTACGAAATGGCTCCGAACCGCAAGCTGGAGCTGAAAGGAATTCCAATCGAGACCAACCAATACGGAATGCGCCAGAGCGAAAAATTGTCCCACAAATCCGACTCGGCCTGCCGTATTGCTGCCCTCGGCGATTCTTATACCTTTGGCTTTGGCGTGCGCGAGGAACAAGCCTATCCGCAGGTGCTTGAAAAACTTCTGCGCAAGTCCTCAGTCTCGGCGGCTTGTGACTTTGAGGTCCTGAACTTCGGCGTGCAGGGATACTCTTCCTACGATGAGGCTCTGATGCTCCGATATCGAGCCGTGAATTTTGACCCGCGTGTTGTGATACTCGGCTACGTGCTCAACGATCCCGAGATTGATCCCGTCCAGCCTATCCACTCCTATTTTGCCAAGCGGGCGTGGTGGCAGTCCTTTCGCATCCTGGAACTGGCCGGTGCCTGGGCTTACCTAGCTAGGAGGGACTGGGAGGAGAAGCACCTGGGGGGAGGAGATTACTACGTCTATCTGCACGCCCCGGGTCAAAGAAAATGGCAGAGCGTGGTCGATGCGTTCAGTGACATTCACGAGGTCACCTCTCACCGGAATATCAAGGTTGTAGTAGTGATCTTCCCTGAGCTCACAGAATCGTTCAAGGGTAAACCGTGGACCAACTATCCCTATACCAAGATTCACCAACGGATTTCGGATCTGGCGCTCAAGAACGGATTTAGGGTAGTTGATCTCCTCGATAGTTTCTCCCGATATCCATCCCAGGACGTCGTGCTAGGCGGAATCGACGATCATCCCAGCGTTCTAGGGCAGCAAATTACTGCCGCCGCGATCGAAAAGGAACTCCTGGCGGAGTCTTCCTATTTCTTGGAGCTCAAACGGCAGCAGCTCGCGAAAGCGGCGCACTAGGCAGCGTCCGAAAGCGTCTATCGTGAAAGCGTTGATCAACCAGATGTTTGGCCGGATGCCCGTTCTCGCCATACCGGTTGTCGGATCGGCCGAAGCCCTAGGGATTGACCTTGGGACAGGGCAGTTCGCGCCGGCGCCGACTCGTGACGCGAGAGAGCTGCGTGCGATACCGCGTCTGGGGCCTTTTCTCGCGTTGGCGGCGCAACTCGCGCTACTGCTACTGGTCTTTGGTCTTTACCATTTGGGAGAACACGGCTTCCTGCGGATGTCGGCCATCGCCTTCGGAGCTTTCCTTGTCCACTACTGGCTTCCGTTTCGCTTCAAAGAGCCATTCTGGGTGGCAGTGTCGGTGGCCGGGGCCTTTGTGTTGTTGCAGCCTCTGGTCGCGACTTTGCTGATCGTCGTGGGGCTGGCGTTTTTCCTGATTCTGCGCAGCCCGGTTGCATTCCGGTGGCGCGTGTTGCTGCTGGGCTTGATCTTCTCGGCGCTCATTTACGTTTGCGCCACAGACAGCTTCCGCGTAATCCCGGTCTCGTTCTACTCGGTGTTCGGCGCCATATTCATGTTCCGGATCATCATCTATGTCTATGATCTGGCACACGCACGAGAACCCGCGCAGTTACTGCCTTTCTTGAGTTACTTTTTTCTGCTGCCAAACTACTGCTTCACGTTGTTCCCGGTGGTTGATTTCCAGACGATGCGACGCGGCTATTACCAGCGCGACATCCACGAAATCGCGCAGCAGGGAATTCACTGGATGATGCGCGGCGCGATCCAATTGATGCTTTACCGGCTGGTGACTTACTTCAATGATCCCTATTTGCCAGACCGCGTTACAAGCTTGCACGCGTTGATCACGACAATGGTTCTGACGTTCCTGCTCTATTTGAACGTTTCGGGAACGTTCCATCTGATCGTCGGTATGCTGCACCTTTTCGGTTACGACCTTCCTGAAACAAACCGGCGCTACCTGCTGTCCAGCAGCTTCACCGATTTCTGGCGCCGAGCCAACATCTACTGGAAAGACTTTATGGTGAAGATCGTGTATTTCCCCGTCTATTTCAAATTACACAAGCGGGGAGACGTGCGCGCCCAGGTAGTGGCAACCGCGGCAGTGTTCCTGGTCACCTGGGCCCTGCATTCTTACCAGTTCTTCTGGGTTACGGGTCGGTTTCTCACGAGTTGGCCCGACACGATCTTCTGGACGATTCTCGGACTGCTGGTCATAGCCAACGTGTTGTACGAAAGCCGTCATAAGCGCCGGAAACAGAATTCCTCCTGGCAGGGTCGTGTGATCCATGCGGTACAGGCGCTAGTTACTTTCACTGTGATCGTTACACTGTGGTCGTTGTGGTCATCCCCCAGCGTGGGCGCCTGGGTTTATTTGATGACTCACTGGATGCAAGTCCGCCGATAAAGAATGGCGCTGATGCGAAACGACCTACGAATGGGCAAGGAGTTCTGGCGGAACGGTGTGCTGGTCGCTGTGACCTTGGTTGGATTGGCGGCCCTTGCAAGAGCCGCGGACGTCGTTTATACGATACCCCGGGTTCGCTTTGTGGCGATGATGCTCGAGGTCCTGCGCAGCCGCGCAGTGTTAGACAATCCCGGTGTTACCGGCTATTACGAGAGATTGTTCGCAGCAAGTCCCACGAGGACGCGGAATAACGGGTTGCTGATCTACGACCACAGCTTCCGGATTGTCCGGAATAAGCCGAATCTCGATCAGCAGCGTGATGGCATGACGACGAACAGCTTTGGCTTGATCGGTCGCCAGTGTTCACAGCGGAAGCCGGCCAACACGCGACGGGTGGCACTGCTAGGAGATTCGATAGCGCAGGGTTGGGGCGTGCAGCTAAACCAAAGTTTTGGCGCGTTGTTGGAGGACCGCCTAAATACGGCGCACACCAACAACTTTCAAAGGTTCGAGGTCCTGAATTTCGCTGTAGCGGGATACGAACTTACTCAGATTCTCGACGTGGCTGAAGAGGAGGCGCCTCGCTTCGAGCCCGACGTATACATGCTGGCGCTGACCGAACTGGCTGTTTTCAGGAATTGGGATACCCACTTAGTCAACTTAATTCAGATGGGAATCGATCCTAAGTACGATTTTCTGAAGAAAACCGTGCGCAGGGCAGGAGCTTCTAGAGACGATGAACGCGTCACGTTGTTTGGTAAGCTGGCTCCTTTTCGGATCCCAGTTCTGCGGGAAACCCTCGCGGAAATTAAGTTCCACGCAGAGCACGATCATATTCCTCTCCTAGTGGTCCTTGTTCCCGCGGTGGAGGATGGGGAGCTCACAAGGGAACGCTTTGCCGGAATCCGGGAGTTGCTCGCGTCGCTTGATATTACTGTCATTGATTTGCTCGATACATTCGAAGGAATCCCGGATCTGGACTCGGTTCGTTTTAGAGGCATGCATCCCGCGAACGTGCACCCCAACAGTCGAGGTCACGCCTTGATTTTCGAGAATCTGCACGCGAAGCTTCAAGATCAGCCGGAAGCGTGGTCGGCCCTGGTGGGGGGTGCTCCGGAAGCGGTCAAGCAAGCAGAGGTCCTCACGACGCAAGAATCTCATTAAGGTCGGCCTATGGAACTGGAACTTGCTGAGCAGCAGCAACAACTTCAGAACGCCGCGATCGAATTTGCCCGAGCAGAGCTGAACGATGATGTCATCCGTCGCGACCGTGACGAGGTCTTCAGCATCGATGGCTGGAAGAAATGTGCTCGCTTCGGCGCTCTGGGTTTGCCTGTTCCCTGCGAGTATGGAGGCATGGGGCTCGGCATCAACGAAGTCATTGCCGTGATGGAAGGACTGGGATATGGCGCACGGGATCAAGGCCTATTGTTCTCGATCAATGCACACCTCTGGACGAACACCCTTCCCATCCTGGTCTACGGTACTGAGAAACAAAAGAGAAAATATCTCCCCGGACTGTGCAATGGTGACCTGCTCGGCGCAAATGGCGCTTCCGAACCAGATGCTGGATCGGACGTGTTCGCCATGCGGACGCGGGCACAGCGACGGGGTGATTGCTACGTACTGAATGGAACCAAGACGTTCGTCAGTAACGCACCGGTGGCGAACTTGTTTGTGGTTTACGCGACGGTTGATGCCCGGCTGGGACCGATGGGCATCACCGCTTTCGTGATCGAACGCGACACGGCTGGCCTAACCGTAACCCGAGCAATAGAAAAGATGGGCCTTCGCACATCACCGATGGCGGAAATCACTCTGGAAGACTGCACCATTCCGGCTAGCAGCCGCCTGGGACGGGAAGGAAGAGGCGTGGGCGTCTTCGAAGCTTCGATGGAGTGGGAACGCGGCTGCATTCTGGCCAACTACCTTGGAGTGATGAGAAGGCAACTCGAAAGCTGCATCGACTATGTGCGCAAGCGCAAGCAATTCGGCCAGCCCATTGGCAAGTTCCAGTCGGTGGCGAACCGCGTGGTGGATATGAAGGTCCGGCTGGATACGTGCCGACCGCTTGTGTACCGGATCGGATGGCTAAAAGCGCAAAACAAGCCGGCCACGGTGGAGGCGGCTGTCGCAAAGCTGTACGTCGCGCAGTCTCTCATTGCTAGCTGCCAGGATGCAATCCAGATCTTCGGCGGCTACGGGTACATGGTGGAACAGGGGCTGGAACGTGAGCTGCGAGATGCTATTGCCAGCACCCTCTACTCCGGGACGTCCGAAATACAAAGGAACCTCATCGCCAAAGGCCTCGGGCTCTAGCCGGCAATCCTTCGTTGAACTCCGTGTCTCGACAGACCACCGAGCGAAAGATGAAGATAGTGATTAACGGCAATTACTAGTATGAATTGAAGAACCACAGTCATCGATCGACCGTCTCCAGACGCCGTGCAACAGCAAGTGGGAAGAAGTATTCGGCAGATTGTTGAGCCGGTTAGTACCCCGGAAACTACCAAGATCTAACGTCTTTCCTGTTACCCAAATGGCGTCGATGCGCTCGTTGGGTCAGCAAAGGAACATTGGGGAGAAATGGATAACATAAGAGAAGAGCTTCGACAGTATATCCTTTCCGAGTTCCTGCCGGGCGAGAAGCCGGCGAATCTTCGCGACGACACACCGTTGCGGACTAGCGGGGTTCTGGATTCCGTGACGACTCTGCGCCTTGTCAGCTTCGTTGAGGAGCGTTATGGCATTGAGGTCGAGGCTCACGAAGCAGGCGTGGAGAACTTTGACACCGTTGCGGCCATCGCCTCGTTCGTCCAGAGTAAGAAAACTGCGGCATGACGCTTGGTGGCGTGAGGGATACGGTATCTGCTTTGAATCTCTGCGATTACTTGGAAGCTAGCGCCACTTGTTTTGCGGAGCGCTTGGCCGCCATCGATCCCGATGGAACGGCGCTTACTTACCGGGAACTGAATGAGCGCGCGAGCCGCATCGCAGGTTTCCTGGCGGAGCAGGGCGTGCGTGCCGGAGACCGAGTAGGGCTTGTGCTGCCGAAGAGCACGGCCGCGCTGACAGCTGTGTTCGGCATCATGAACGCGGGGGCGGCCTATGTTCCAGTCGATTGGACAGGGCCAGCTGAGCGCATACGCACGATTCTGAAGGACTGTCAAGTGCGGGCCCTTTTTCTGGATTGCTCCCGCCCGGAGCTGGCGGACATAGCTGAAACGGTGATTTGGCTCGGTAGAGGCAAGAACGCCAGTTCTTCGCCGTCGATATTTTCTTGGGATGTCGCGCTACAACACGCGCCCCTTGCAATCGACGCCGCCGCATGGCAGCCCGACGCTCTGGCTTATATCCTGTACACATCCGGCTCCACGGGTATCCCCAAAGGTGTGATGCTGACGCACCGGAATGCTATGAGCTACGTGGACTGGTGCTCTGACGTATTCCTGCCTTCGGAGAATGATCGTTTCAGCAGTCACGCACCTTTTTATTTCGATCTCTCGATTCTCGATATTTACGTTCCCATCAAACATGGTGCCAGCGTGCATTTGATCCCAGATGAGTTGGGAAAGAATCCGAAGGAACTGGCTCGCTTCATCGCCAGTCGTCAACTCACGGTTTGGTATTCCACTCCGGCGATTCTCAGCCTGCTTGCCGAATTTGGGGATCTGGACCGGCAGGACGATTCGGAACTTCGCCTGGTGCTCTTTGCCGGCGAGGTGTTTCCGGTGAAGCAATTGAGCCGGCTGACAGCGCATTGGCCGCGTCCGGCTTACTACAATCTGTACGGTCCGACGGAGACGAATGTCTGCACCTTCGCGAGGATTCCGACGCCTATTCCAGAAGGGCGGATGGAGCCGTATCCGATTGGCTGGCCCTGTTCGCACTGCACCGCTTTGGTCGTGGATTCCGATGGAACGCCGGTTACCGCCGGAGAAGAGGGTTTGCTTTATATCTCCGGCCCGTCGGTGTTTTCTGGTTACTGGAATCGGCCCAGGGAAAGTGCAGCAGCGTTTCTTGAGCGCGACGGAACGCGCTGGTACAACACCGGCGACGTTGTAAAGCTGGATGGTGCCGATGGATTCCTGTATGTCGGAAGGCGTGACCGCATGGTGAAGCGGCGCGGCTACCGCATTGAGCTGGACGAGATAGAAAGCTGCCTCTATCGGCATCCGGCGATAAAGGGAGCAGCAGTAGTCTCCGTGCCAAATGCCGAATCCAGCGTTCGAATCGTAGGCTACCTGGCAGTGGCTGAGGATTCACGCCCTTCGATTGTCGAGATGAAGAGCTTCTGCAACGACCACCTCCCCTCGTATATGAATCCAGACGTTTTCGTTTTCGTGGATAGCCTTCCCAGAACATCGACCAATAAAGTGGACTACCAGTCTTTGATTCGAACATTCGCGTAAGCCAGTTTTCCATGTTGAATTCTGCACAGCGAGTTTCTTTGCTTCTTGCTCATGGTTCCGGTGACTTGACCACCTTGTTCGGCGTGATGGGATATCTGTTGCTCGTGTTCACGCCGGGAGCATGGATTACCTTTGGACTCGCCCTGGATCGTATTCCGTTTTGGGCGAGACTCTTGACCGGCGCGATGCTCTCGCCCCTTGTGGTGTGTGCCGAGTTTTACCTCCTCCGGCTCATGGGAGCTCCGTTCGGGGCGACGGCCGTTATCCTGGTTCTGGTCAATCTGCCGGCGATTTATCTCGTTTGGAAGCGGCGCGGCAAGCTCGCGTCTGTGAAGCGTAGCGACTGGCTCATCGGCGCGGCCGCGATTGTAATTCCGGTGGCTTGCATAATGTCGCTACTGCTTACCACGGATGCACGAATCTACTCCGCGCACGCTTGGCTTCACGCCGACCCCGTCTACATGTTCGCGCGTGGCCAGCTCATTTTGGAGGATCCCACCCTGGCGGGCGTCAAGCTGGTATATCCGGTGTGGAGTGCCCTGGTGTTTCAGGCCGTGTGCAGTTTTCTCGTAAATTCTCCTCCGGTCGCCTCCTACGTTTGGGGCAATTTGCTTTGCTTGATTTGCATCTATGGGTTTGCCGCTGGGATCACAAGTGAGATGGGCGGAGGCAAGCTGGCTCAGTTGAGCTCCGGGATTTGGCTTTTGTTCGGCACGAATCCAGTGGGATACATCGTGATGAAGCTGGCGCCCGGAGGTGCGTCCCATCAGCTCTGGGGTGATTCACGCTACACGCCGTGGGTTTCAAAATTTCAACTCTTCAGCCCAATGTCGCTGGCGCTTGGAATGACGATCGCAATTATTTATCTGCTGCTTCAGTCTGGCTCGCTGACCAAACAGCTTCTGGTGGTCGTCTGCTTATTGCTGTCTGGGATCGGTTTGTTCTATCCGCTGCTTTTGCCACCCGCCTGCGGCATCATCGGCGCCAAAATGCTTGCGCTCCTCGCGGAAAAGCAGAACGGCCGGTGGACCTTTCCCCGCAAGGAATGGCTCGCATTGGCTAGCATACTATTGCTTGGAGTTTTGTTGACGTACGGTGAGCTCAAATTCCTTGCTTCCGACAAACCTGCCACGGCGAGCCTCGTGCACTTCTCCACGATTACTAGCGCGGCGCGGAAGATTGTCGAGTCGCTGATCGCCACATCCCTGCTGGTTACCGGACTGGCCTTCACGTTCCGGGACCGCTGGAAATCGAGGCGATCCGCAACGGTGTTCTTGCTGGCTGGAGCGCTGGGGAGCTACACCTTATATGCAGTCTTCCACATTCTCTATTATGAAAACGAGTACAAGTTCGTTTTCTTGGCCGCGATGTGTTTGGCAGTTTTCCCCGCACTTGCCGCTGAACGGATCTGGCGAGAATGGCCGCGAACGAAGGCCGCGCCGGTATTGGCAGGAACGGTTTTGTTGCTGTTTACCACCTACGCCCACTGGAGCTATGTTACGTGGCCATACTTAGGGTTGCTGCCTGGGCACCAGAGCAAACCTTACGATGCGCCCGTGGACGCCAGCAGTTTCTATCTTCAACTTGATAGGCGGGAGCCCTGGTCAGGTGTGTGCACCGCGGTGCGGCGTTTGACTCCACCAGACTCGGTTCTGGTTCTCAAGAATGGCGCATTTTATTTTCCTGGACTCACAGCCCGAAGCCTATACGTCTCCCCGCTTGGAGGAGCCGCTTACGCGGGCGTGAACCAGGATGCTGATCTGCTGGATGCGGTGATCCGCGGAACCGGCCAGCAAATCCTCGAACAACGCCGAGCCACGCTGGGCGATCTTTTCGGTGCAGGTGATCCCATCCGCAGGGAGCAGGCTCTCAATACGATTCTGGCTCTGCAGCGTCCGGTTGCCATCGTTGCCGATGCAGAGCACTCTGACTTGCCAGAATGGCTGAAACAGAAAACAGCGGTAGAGCTGTATGCGGAAAATGGTTTGAGTTTGTGGCTGATTGATAAAAGAGGCGGGGTGCGTAGGTGATCGCTGGCGCCGCACTTGGTGCGCACGGCCTCGGGCTTTGTCAGCAGGATTCGATCTGCCATTCAAGCTTTAGATAAGTTTTCATCAGAATCGAATGGCATCGCCAAGAACTCGCCGAGTGTTCCTGATCGCAGCCGCAAACCTGGGAGTCCTCTTCGCCTTGTTGGGTGTGACGGAACTGGCCTGCCGGTACCTGGCGCGCGCCACCACCGAGCTTCGGCATCCAGAACAGCACAAGCTGCCCCCGAAGGGCGCATCCGAGCTGCGTGTGTTTGCGTTCGGCGCCTCTACGGTATGGGGCGAGCCGGTTCCAGAAGTCGGATTCGTCGCGCAAATGCAATACTGGCTGCAGCGCCTCTATCCCGATCGTAATATCCGGATCTATAACTTTGGTCAGCCAGGGAAGGATACGGGCTACGTACTGAACGAATTGACGCGCAGACTTGATGATCAACCGGATCTGATGATGGTCGTCACCGGAGGCAACGAGTTTGTCTGGTGGGTACCGGCCACTGAGGAACGAATCGCTCGCGTACGGGACGCGCTGTCCGCGCATTTTGCGACCATGAGACTCATGCAATGGGGCATGTCGCGGATCATGAAATCTCGAGAAGAGTTCCTGATGCCCTGCCAGGTTCAGCCCTGGGACCGGCAGTCGGTGGCGTTCAAGAACAGGATGGCCGCGTTCACCAGGAATATGGGCCTTATCGTTGAACAGGCTCACCAACGAGGCGTCAAGCTGATCGTGGGTACACTGCCATCAAACATCGCGGATTGGCCGCCCGTCTACAAGAAGCTCGCGGGGCGCGATCAACGCTATTCCGAAACTGTGTTGCGCATTCAGGAACTCATTCGAGAAGCGAAGTATCAAAAGGCTTCCGAGGCAGTGAAAAATGGGTTCCAAGTTTACACAAATGATGCCATGCTGTATTTCCTTCAAGGCCGGATTCAGTCGGCCACTGGTGACTACGGTGCTGCTCGGGATTCATTCTTGAAGGCGAAGGATCTTGATCCTTTTCCTTGGCGGACCTCCAGCGAAATTAACTCCACGATTCGGAAACTGGCGTCAGGGGTTCCGGATGTTTATCTCGTCGATCTTGAAAAAGAATACGAAGAACGCAGCGCAAACGGTCTTGTGGGCTTTGATCTGATTGCCGACAACGTTCATGGCACGCCTCGAGGAGAATCGGTCAGCGCGCAAGCCATGATGCAAGCCATGGCTGCAGTCGGGTTCTTGCCCGGTCCAGCCAAATTGCAGCAGGAGTGCTGCCCACTCAGCACCTTCTTGGCTGACACTGGTTACCTCAAACCGAAGTCGCCACTGCTGCTGCACGCCCTTTTGGATACTGCAACCTTCGCTATGAAATCGCCATTCTTGAACTATGACGCATCTCGAATGTATCTATTCAAGGCCTTGCAAGTGGACGAGCGTTCATGGGAAGTCTGGGCGAATCTGGCGACTCTGTCCTATCTTACCGGCGACACCGCGGGTGGAAGCAAGCAATTGCAACGGGCAACAGAGTTACATCGTGGACCACTAAATACCAGCGACCGCGATTCAACGCCGTATCTGAAAGAAGCGCTCGAGGGGCGTGACGGGCGTGCCACGAAATGCGCTGCTTCCCTCTAAGCGTGAAAATTGCATGAGATCGCAAGCAAAATGAGCCAGAACGAGAGTCCCGCTTTGCTCGCCGTCCAACAGGTACCAGCCGATGCAGCCGAACTGACGCGCGTGCTTGCGCCGGCTCGGAAGAGCGCGAAGTGGCGCAGTTGGACAGCGAAGGTTCTTCTTCTCGTATTTTCGCTTACCTTTTGCTTGGAGTTCGGAACCCGGATCGCTCTTTCGATAGGTCCTGTGCGCCGGCGGATGACGGGTTTTGATAATTCCTCCTACCGTCTGCAATGGATAGGGCTACACCGCATCCATCGCGAGTGGACGGGAGAATATGCGGTTTATCACCCTACGCGTGGTTGGGCGTTAAAGCCGGACATCAAGAGCATGAGCGTCTTTGACGGGAAGGTCCTCAACTCGAATTCCAAAGGGCTCCGCGGCAAGGCGGAGTATGCATATCAACGCACTCCAGGAACGCGGCGGATCGTGGTACTCGGAGACTCATTTACCTTTGGCGAGGAAGTGTCCGACGATGAGACTTATGCTCACTATTTGGAGGCAGCCCTGCCCAGCACAGAAGTTTTGAACCTGGGCGTCCAGGGTTACGGCCACGATCAGATGCTCTTGTATTTGAAAGAGGAAGGTGTGAAATACCGGCCGGACATAGTCATCGTCGGCTTTGCGTCCCTGGATATCTATCGCAATGCCTGGACCTTCTTCGCGTATGCGAAACCCAAGTTCAATTTGGTTTCTGGCCAGCTCGAGCTCACCAACGTTCCGGTGCCTACGCCGGCGACCGTTCTCGCCCAAGAGCCATATCGATCCAAGGCAGTGGATTTGCTGGTGATGTTGCGCGAGAAAGTAAGGGGGGGGCTTGGTGAGAACGAAACTGAGGCCAGGAAGCTGACAGTGGCTATTCTCGACGAGATCGTTGCGACCACTCGCAGCATCGGTGCAGTTCCCGTAATCGTCGATATGCCTGTTTACGATGAGATTAATAATGCAAGCGTCTCCATGAGTGGACTCGAACAATATCTCCATCAGTATTGTCAGGAGCGAGGCATCGCGTGTCCGTTTCTGAGGCCGCGATTCCGCGAGGAAGTCAAAAAAGGAGCCAACTTCAATAGCCGCGGTCACTGGAGTCCGGAAGCGCACAAACTAGCGGCCGAGGAGATAGAGGATTTCCTCGTTAAGGACAGTTCTTTTCTTGGTGTAGCTTCGGCGCGGAATGTTCGATCCGGGAGCCCGATGTCTCTCGCCAGGCAGCCCCAGTAAGTCGGATCACCGTTCTGATACTTTTCTTAACTGTACAGCAATTCTCAAAACAAAAAGGGAGGTTGTTATGGGTTTTCTGCAAAACACAGGTCAACGTTTTGGAATCGCAGGGGAACTGTTCTCGTTCTTCTGGAACAACAAGCGCTGGTGGATGGTGCCCATCATGATCACGCTGTTTCTATTCGCAGTGCTGGTGATCTTGGCACAAAGCTCCGCCATTGCTCCGTTCATCTACACCCTGTTTTAGGAGGATCACATGTGGCACAAGCTGAAGAAAGCCTGGGCGGCCTGGAAGCGGATTGCGCATAAAATAGGCGACTTCCAAGCCCGCGTTTTATTAACCCTGATCTATGCCGTGTTCCTCTTGCCATTCGGCTTGATCATGCGATGTTTCTCCGACCCACTGGCAACAAAGAAGCGGACCAGCCAGTGGCAGGATCACCCGCGGCAAGGCGCAGACATGGAATGGGCCCGCCATCAAGGCTGAGGTTGAAATGAACATCCTAGGAATCTCCTGTTATTACCACGATGCGGCCGCCGCATTGCTTCGCGACGGCCAATTAATTGCTGCCGCGGAAGAAGAACGCTTCACCCGCGTCAAGCACGATTTCAGTTTCCCGCAAGCGGCCATCCAGTTCTGTTTGCAAGCCGGTGGGATTGAGGGGCGAGAGCTCGATTATGTCGCATTCTTCGAAAAGCCATTTCGAAAGTTCGACCGGATCATGATGACGGCTCTCAAGACCTATCCGCTGTCTTACAAAGTGTTTCGTGAGTCGATGATCACTTGGATGATCGACAAGCTGTGGGTGGGCGCGAAGATCTCGTCGCACCTTGGTATTCCGAGGGACCGAGTTCTTTTCTGCGAGCACCATCTGTCGCATGCCGCGAGCGCCTTTCTGTGTTCCCCCTTCGAGGGGGCCGCCATCCTTACCGTGGATGGGGTGGGAGAGTGGGTTACCGGCACCTGGGGGGCGGGGCGGGGCAACCACATCGAACTGCGCAAGCAGATGAAATTCCCGCATTCACTGGGACTTCTGTATAGCGCGTTCACCGCTTTCCTTGGTTTTGAGGTTAACGAGGGAGAGTACAAGGTCATGGGGATGGCCCCCTACGGGAAGCCTCGCTATGTGGACAAGGTGTGGAAATTGATCCGGCAGGATGGAGACGGCTCGTTCTCGCTCGACATGGATTATTTTTGCTTTCACCATTCCACCACCAAGACCTTCAACGGACGCTTCACACAGTTGTTTGGCGAGCCGCGCCCGCCCAAGATGTTATTCTTCACGGCCGAATCGGGATTCCCCACGTACTTCGGAAATCCTCCGTCGAATTACAACGAGCTTTGCAAGCTGAACCAGCACTATGCGGACATCGCGGCGAGCATCCAGCGGGTAACGGAAGAAGTATTGCTGGGGATGGCGCGGCATATCCAGAAAGAAACGGGGCTGAAGCGGCTGTGCATTGCGGGCGGCGTCGGTCTCAACAGTGTGGCCAACACTCGAATTCTGCGGGAGACCGGGTTCGAGGAACTGTTTGTGCAGCCTTCCGCCGGCGACGGCGGGGGAGCGTTGGGCGCTGCCCTGTGGGCAGACAATATGTTGCTGGGCAGTCCGAGGCGTTTTCGGATGGATCACGCTTATTGGGGGAAAAGCTATGCACCCTCGGAGGTGCGGGAATTCCTCGACCGGAATAGCATCCCATATCAGTGCATGGAGAACGACGATCGGTTGATGGACGTCGTGGTAGAGCACTTACAGCAGGGGAAAGTGATCGGCTGGTTCCAGGATCGATTCGAATGGGGCCCGCGCGCCCTGGGGAACCGCAGCATTATTGCCGATCCCAGGAATCCCAATATGAAGGACATTGTGAATACCAAGATCAAGTTTCGCGAGCCTTATCGGCCATTCGCCCCGTCAGTGCTGGCCGAGGCTGCCGAGACTTATTTTGATATACAGGATGCCGTTAAACATTATCCGGCGCGCTACATGCTCTACGTGGTACCGGTGCGGCCTAGCAAGCAAGAATTACTCCCGGCGATCACGCACGTGGATGGAACCGGACGGTTGCAGACCGTGTTCCGGGACGCAAATCCCCGATACTACCAGCTTATCGAGCGTTTCGGACAGGCGACCGGCGTTCCCGCCGTGCTCAATACATCCTTCAATCTGAAGGGTGAACCGATCGTGAACACGCCGGCCAACGCGTTCAATACTTTTTCAAAAAGTGAAATGGATCTGCTGGTGCTGGGGAATTTCATCGTTGAAAAAGATAAGATACGGCCATCAACCAACAGACAACTCGTTGCCTGCGGTGTCGAGCCTTCGCTGGCAGGGGTTCCTTAGTTCGCGTTCGATCGCCGGTATTTCCGAGAACATGCAGACCGCAGCAGGGTCCGACAACTCGCGCTGGATTACGTTCGGGGCCCTAAGCCTGATCGTGGTACTGGGTGCATGGCTTAGGCTCTACGATTTGGCGGAGAAAAGCGTAACCCACGTGGAGATGTATGTGCCTGGTATCCGAATGCCGCAAGGGATTTCGGTGCCCGGCGAACGCATGACGCTGCCGAAAGTGCTGACAGGCACATTCTCTTCCGACACGCATCCACCTGGCTACTACGTGCTCATGTGGATGTGGACCAAATGCTTCGGCACGGGCATCTGGGCTCTGCGTCTGCCTGCCGCACTACTGGGAATCGCTAGCATTCCACTTGTCTTCTGGTTGGGAACGCTCACGGAGCAAAGAACTGCCGGTTGGGTTGCCGCGGCACTGCTGGCCCTCAGCCCCTACCAGGTTTTCTGGAGCCAAGTCGCTCGGATGTTCACACTAGCATGCTTTCTGGGATTGCTAGCCACGTGCTTGCTCTTGGTCATCGCTAAGGATCGCCGTGCGCCGCGATGGCTTGGGTTTCTGTATGTTCTGGTAGTTCTCTTGGGCGTTTCCTCCCACATTTTTGTTTGGGCACTCCTGGGGACCCATATGTTATGGACTTTCCTCAACTCTTGGGGCCAGAGGCAAGCCCTGCCGGCCGTAGGGAAACTTCAACTGCTCGCCACAATTGTGGGCAGCCCACTGCTTGCTTTCGCCGCCTACCAGAACGCTAACGAGCTCGCGACGTTGAGCAACAACGTGTTGGTCTATGCTCGTGAATTTTTGCAATTCGCATTTCTATTTCCGTTGGTTGGTTTCTCCTCGGGAGTCTATCCGCTGGATTCCGGCGCGCCCCTGGTCGATGATCCACATCTTTCGATCGCCCGCTGGTTGTTTTTCGTTCTTTCACTGTTCTTGTTCTTGCTGGGGACCGTATCGATTAGAGAGTCGGGAAAAAACTTCCTTGGCGACGCCCGCGGGATTTCGTCGAGAGCCTGGCTGGTGGGAGCGAGCCTGGGGACGCTGGCGATTCTGTTTTTCATCTTTATGGCCAAGCGATTCCTGAACAGGCCTAACCCAACGTTGCGCACAACGGAAGTCATGATCGTCGTACCCTTGATCCTTGCGGGATTGGCAATTGTGCTGCAGAAGAACTGGGAGCGGTTTGGGAATTGGATTGGTCCCCTTGTCCGTAGCCGATTTCTGATTGGCGAACAGGCGTTAGTGCTGGCTCTCGTGGTTGTTCCATTTGCGGTGTTGACGGCCGTTTCCCGTCTTAAACCGATTTTCAACGCGAGAGGCATGCTGCTGGTGAGCCCCTATCTCCTCCTGGTTCTGGCTTGGGGCATCGTGCGTCTCAGTCGTTCCCGCGTGGCAGCGATTGCATTGTTGGTTGTGATGAGCGTCAGCGTTTACAGCGGCTCCGAAGGTTACCGCCATATGTCCGCGGGCAGAGCCAACTACATGGCATTTGCGGCAGCTGTGGCTCCGCACGTTGATAAGGCAGATCTTGTCTTTATTCAACCTTCCTGGTACTCAACGCCCGTTTTTTATTACCTGAACTCCGGATGGAATCGATTTCTAGGCCAGGACTACAAGGTCGCATGCCGCCTGAATCCCCACGCTAGAGTTTGGACTTTGTTGTTTTATGACGAAGACATTCCGAAGGAAATGCGTGAGGCTCTATTCGACTATCAGCCTCTCCAGACCATTGAGACACCCCGTGCACGCGCGGTGCTCTACGCTCCGAAGACTGAGCTGGCTACTTCTGCGCCGTCCGATGGAAAAGAAGACGGGGATTGAGATTGCCGAAGAGCAACAGAGCTAAAAGGTAGGTGAGCAGGCTCAAGACGGCCCGCAGTGGCCAGTTCATGGACAACGTCGACCACAACACAACGCCCATTGCAACGCCGCCGATCAACGGCCCTCTGAGAGAAGGAAAGGATTCACGGGGCAGCACGGCACGCCGGAAGTAATAGTAGGACATGACGAACCAAACGACATCAGCAAAGACTGTGGCGGAGGCGGCGCCGATCATCCCGAAACGCGGGATCAGCAAGATGTTCAAGCCCACGTTCAGGGCAGCAGAAGTCACTGCACAGCGGAGGTCAAGGGCCTGGTGGCCGGTCGCTCTTAGCGAATCCATGTACACCCATCGAAGCACGACCAGCGCAGCGGACCAGACCAGAATCTTGAACGGTGCCGCTGAATTGGCATACGCGGCGCCATAAAGAAAGCGAATGACGGGATCAGCCAGGAACGTGCCTCCGACCACCAGTGGCACTACGAACCCGAGCCAGAGTTCAGTGGAGCGACGAACCAACAACCGGAATTCCTCGCGGTTCTTAACGTAGAGACGCGACAGAGCAGGGAAGAGCCCGGTAAAGTACGTGATCGCAACACTGAGGCCCACCAGAATCAGCTTATATGCGGCGTTGTACCAGCCCACAAAAGTCGGGCCTCGCAAGAAGCCGAGCAGAATAGCGTCGAAGTTGTAATTGAGCAGCCCCATGGCGAGCGAAAGTCCGATGGTAAGCGCCGGCTTGAGAACGGTCAGCATCCCACGCCAAGTCATGCGTAGGGAGAATTGGCCGTGAACCCGGCGAAACCATCGCGCGAAGTAAAGCGTAGTCACCAGATCACCGGCCAGGCGCAACACGGGCACCCACACCAGTCGAGCAGGACTATGAACCAGCGCCACAACCGTCGCGGCGAAGATCCCTTGCCCAATTACCAGCCCGCGCGCCACGCCAGACATGCTTTGCTGTCCCATGAACACCCATTTCAGGCTGGCTGCCTGGGCGAACACGGTCAGTCCGTAAATCACGAGCACAGCACGAAGGCTGGGATAACCAGGGAACAGCGGAAGCACTGCCAGCAGCAACACAAAGCTGATCGTGGCCAGCAACAGACGCAGCGGCACGATGCGCGCGGCGAGGGCCGGCAGGTCGGTGGTGTTGGCCGCTTCCCGCGTGCCCCACATTTCCAGCCCGCCATCGGCGATCAGCAGCAGATAAGTGAGAACAGATCCGGCGAACTCCAGCACTCCGAAGCTGGCTACCCCGAGGATTCGCGCCAGATAGACGAAAGCGAAGAAACTCATCGCTTTGGCAATGAGGTCGCCGGTGGCGAGGCGCAGAATATTCTGGAATGGGTTCGACAGTGGGTTCTCCGCGCGAATGAGAATCTATCACGGCTGTGTGCCTTGCCTATGGACCATTCGGCGTACTCCCTAGATTCCCCTGGCAGATGGTGGCCAAGGAGTAAGAATCCACCCTCTAGGCGGGTTAGTAATTTATCCGCAGAGGAAAAAGTCTGGTTCAATCCCAGCAAGAGGCTGAATAAGGCCATTTCGTTTCAATCGGATACAAGACAAAGATTGCCAACTCAGATGCTGTGTGGCTCACAGGGAGATGGTGTGCCCGTAGCCACGCACCGCGGAGCATAAACCATGAAAACCCTCGATCGTGTAACCCGGCATGCCAGGCTGACGTGGCAAAATCTGGCATTTCCGCATCCCCCAACGCCGCCATTCCTGATCCTGTTTATTAACTCGATCTGTAACCTGACATGCGAGCATTGCTTCTACTGGCGGAATCTCAACCGGCGCGATGATCTAAAGGTTGAGGAGATTCTTGCGCTGTCGGAGGAGTTGGGCCGAATCGAGAATCTGAATCTGTCTGGCGGTGAACCCTTCCTCCGTCCCGAATTCGCCGAGATCTGCAGATTCTTCATCAAGAACAACGGTGTGGAGCAGATTTACGTGCCGACCAATGGATACTTTACCGAGCGCACCATCAATGCGCTGGAGAGCATCTTTGAGGAACAGAGCCTAAGGCTTTTTGTGTGCGAACTCTCGATCGACGGCATGCCAGAGTATCACAATCGATTCCGTGGCAATCCCAAGTCGTTCGAGAAGCTGATTGAAACCTACGATGCTCTTGCGGACCTGCAGGCTCGCGAACCGCGGCTGCGGATCCATTCGATTTCTACGGTGACGAACGAAAACCTCGACGAGGTGAAACAGCTGACCACCTACCTCTACGAGCGGTTCCCGGCCATGGATCATCACAACCTGGCACTCATCCGAGGTGACCGCAAGAACCCATCACTGCAAGGCCCGAACTTGGCTGCCTATCAACAACTCGTCCAATATGCCCGCCGGGTCTGGGCTCCGCGCGAGGAACAGCGCTATGGAGCGTTAGTCGAACCAATGCTGCAATGGGCCAAGATAAAAACCGCGACGCAGAAGACTCAGGTTGTTCCATGCCGGGCTGGGATACTAAGCGGAGTGGTTTACGCAAACGGCGATGTGAGTTTCTGCGAGACGCATCCTCCACTGGGAAATTTGCGGCAAAAAAGCTTTCGTAAGATCTGGTTCTCACCAGAGGCAGATGCGCTGCGCAAAAGCGTTCACAAAAAGGAATGCTGGTGCACGAACGAAGTGTTCCTGTGGCCGAGCATCACCTACCAGCCGGTGCAGCTTGCTAAGGCGCTTGTCGGCTCACGAGCCTGGGAGAAGACGGAGGCCCTAGATGATGCCGAAAGGCGCAAAGTGCTATCGGGAACGCCGGCGCAGGCGGCCGCGGACTTGAAGATCCTGCAGTAATTGCCCAAAGAAACTTTCGAAACTAACCTGCCGGAAACACTTCAGATGAGCACCGCGCCTACAGTTTCAGTTGTCATCGCGTCGATCGTCGGACCGCCGTTCATTGACGATTGTCTGGCCTCGGTGTTTGCGCAGAAGAATGCGCCGACCTTCGAGGTCATCGTGGTGGATTGCCGTGGCCCGGAGAATGTGGCTCGTCTAGCTCAACGTTTTCCTGAAGCTCATTTCATACAGTTGGACAAACGCGAGACCGTTCCGCAACTTCGGCGCATTGGAGTGGAACAAGCACGTGGCGAGATCGTTGCCATCATTGAAGAGCATTGCGTGGCGGCTGACAACTGGCTGGCTGCGTTGAGCGCGGCATTTTCTCCTGGCTATGTGGCGGTGGGCGGGCCCGTGGACTTCCGCAAGGACAGCCGCTTGCGTGACTGGATCACCTATTTCATCGAGTATAACTCGTACCTTCCTCCCTGGCCCGACGGCGATACCTTCAACGTGGGAAGCGCCAATGCGGCATACCGGCGGGAAACGCTGCTCTCCCATCGCGCCGTGTTGAACGATGGCTACTGGGAAGCTGCGCTCCATCCCAAGCTGCTGGCGGAAGGCGCCAAATTTCGCAGTGTTCCCGGCATGATCGCGTATCATCGCGGACCATTCGACTATTTTTACTATCTGCGGCAGCGCTATCTTTTTAGCCGGGCGTTTGCCGGCGCACGCCGCCAAACCATTTCAGCCATGCAGCGCGCCGCGTATTTGCTTGCAGCGCCGGCGATCCCACTGCTTCTGCTGTCTCGAATCGGATCCCGCGTCTTCGCGAAACGGTGTTATCCCAACAAGTTTCTGCTGAGCTTGCCCCTGCTCATCCCGGCTATGGCGAGCTACGTGGTCGGCGAGTGGATGGGCTATGCGTTCGGTCCGGGCCGGGCTCTTATGGAAGTCGAATAACGGATCATGGCAGCGGCCCCGCTTCTTGCTGTCGTGATCACCGTGGTCAGCGACACATCCGAGGAAGCCGATGCCAGCCATCTCGAAGGCTGCTTGAACGCCTTACAGCAACAGGTCAATCCGCCCGCCATGGAAGTGCTGGTTACTTGTGACGCTCGACTGCGAGGGATCAAGGCGCTACAAGAACGCTTCCCAGAGGTTGGCTTCATCTCGGTTGAGAAACTTCACAGCGTGCGCTCGGGTCCCAGCCGCGAACATCATGACGAATTGCGAGGCGTTGGTATTCGAAACTCGCGAGCGCCGCTAGTGGCGCTAATCGAAGACGTCGGCCGCCCAGATCCGCACTGGTGTGCGCAATTGGTCAAGGAACACGCTCAGCCGTACGCAGCCATCGGCGGCGCCATGGAAAACGGCATCGACCGCGCTTTGAACTGGGCAGTGTATTTCGGAGATTTTGGCCGATACCAGAATCCCATCCCGCGTGGGCCGAGCGCATACGTCAGTGATGCCAATGTCTGCTATAAACGTGAGGCTTTGCAGCGCGTAGCCGATGCCTGGGCTAACTCTTACCACGAAGCCCGCGTACACGCGGCTCTCGCGGAGCGGGGTGAGACGCTCGCGCTTTCGCCCGAGGTTATCGTTTACCAGCATAGGCTGAATCTGCGCCTGGGAGGGGCGTTACTGGAGCGCTACGTGTGGGGCCGTTCGTTCGCTGCCATTCGAGTCGCAAGCGTTCCACCTTCGCGGCGTGCGGTTTTAGCAGTGCTGTGTCCGTTGTTGCCGTTCCTGCTCCTTCTCCGGCAGCTCCAGAATGTTCTTCGCACAAGGCGGAACCGGGCTGCGTTCGTCCGGGCTTTTCCTCTGACAGCGTTGCTTGACCTGGCTTGGTCCTATGGTGAGTTCGTCGGCTATCTCACCGGTCATCCATAGCAAAGTCCGCCCGAGCTACCCATCACTTGGATCACATGGAAACTCCACTCATGGATGTCACGATGACAGAACGGCATTCTGAATCCGGCAGAGAACCGCGAATCTCGGTGATTATTCCGGTGCGCAATGGGAGAACGCATCTCCCGCGCTGTTTGGAGGCCCTGGCTTGTTCCGAGTACGCGAACTTTGAAGTGATTGTGGTCGACGACTGCTCAACTGATGTTACGCCGTTAATCGCAGAACGCTCTGGGGTACGGTACATCCGCACGCCGCAAACTATGGGACCTGGGGCAGCGCGAAACCTGGGCGCTGGACTCGCGGAGGGCGAGATCCTGGCTTTCGTGGACGCGGATGTGGTCCTGCCGACGAGTGGTTTGCGCCTGATTGCTGAGGATTTTGGGCGCGACCCTGAGCTGGCTGCGGTCTTCGGTTCCTACGATGACGCGCCTGCGTGGAGGACTTTTATCTCGCAATACAAGAACCTGATGCACCACTACGTTCACCAGATTTCGAGTGAATCGGCCGCAACGTTTTGGGCTGGGTGCGGCGCGATAAGGAAGGAAGTCTTCGAGGAGTTCGGCGGCTTTAACGGGGCGAAGTATACCGCACCCTCGATCGAAGACATCGCTCTTGGGCTGGAATTGGCTCGATGTGGGCGCAGAATACAACTGGACAAGCGGCTGCAAGCCAAACATCTGAAGCGTTGGACGCTTCGCAATCTATTGCGCGCCGACATCTTCTTCCGTGCCGTCCCCTGGAGCCAGTTGATTCTGAACTCGGGCCATCTACCCCGGGACCTCAACCTCACCTATTCTTCGAGGGTGAGTTCGCCGCTTGCGGCTCTGTTAGCCGGGACTCTCACATTGCTGTGTTTGACGGTCGCTGGGCTCACGCACGTGCCGGCAACTCCTCTTCTCGGGGCGACCGGGTTTCTCGGCTTGGCGTTACTGCTTCTGAACTGGGATGTTTATTGTTTCTTTCTGCGCAAGCGTGGGTGGTGGTTCGCGGCGCGGTCGGTGCTCGCCCACTGGCTCTACTACCTCTACAGCGGAGCGACGTTCTTCGTGTGCGCACTGGATCATTTCATCCGTTCGGCATTTTCATCGCCGCATCGCACAAGGCTTCAGGAGTAATGAATGCGAGTCGGCGTGGATGCAACTTGTTGGTCCAACCGTCGTGGCTACGGCCGGTTCACCCGTGCTCTGTTGACCGCATTGTTGGATGTGGACCACCACAATCACTACACGTTCTTTGCAGACTACGAATCCGAGGAATTTCCGCTGCCTGCGGGAGTCGAGGTTTGCCGAGTCGTCACTAAGACCCCGACGATCCGAGCGGCAGGAGCTGACAGCAACCGTTCGCTGTTTGATCTGTGGAAGGTAGCGCGGGCGTTCCACAGCGCGCCGATCGACCTGCTTTACTTTCCCACCGATTACAGTTATGTCCCCGGGTTCATGGGCATTCCGCGGATTGTGACGATTCATGACGCGATCTCGGAGCTGTTTCCAGAGCTGATCTTTCCCACGCTGCGCTCTAAGATCCTGTATCGCGCCAAGGTAAGGTCGGGGATCCGCCAAGCTCGATTGCTGGTTACCGTATCGGAGTATTCGCGCCGCCGATTGGTGGAGAAACTCAAAATTCCGCAAGCCCGCTTCCGAGTCGTCGGCGAAGCAGCGGACCCGATCTTTCAACCATCGAAATGCCCTCCGAATGGTGAAATTGTGGCCCGATGGGGCATACCTGATAGTTCGAAGTGCTTGATCTATGTGGGTGGGTTCAGTCCGCATAAGAATTTGTTCGTACTCCTCGACGTGGTTCGTGAATTACGCAATCGAGATGCATTTCACGACTTGCGGTTGGTGATGGTAGGCGATTACGCCGGCGACCCTTTCTTTTCCTGCTACGGCAAACTGGTTGACCGCGTGCGTGAATGGGGCCTTGAAGAGCACGTGCTGTTTTCCGGACACCTCGAGGATGAAGACTTGGTTGTGCTGTTGAACCGGGCCGACGCCTTGGTGCTGCCTTCCGTCTGCGAAGGGTTCGGCTTGCCTGGAGTCGAAGCTGCTGCCTGCGGTACCCCGATCGTGGCGACGACGGAGAGCCCATTGCCGGAGCTGTTGGGCGAGGGCGTGCTGGCCGTTGATCCCGGCGATGGTCCGGGCTGGCTACGCTCCATTGAGCGGGTTCTGACGGACGCACCCTTGCGCGAGCGCATGCGCGAAGCGGCTCTTGACGGGGCGGGGCGTTTGTCGTGGAAGAACTCCGCACGACAGCTACTTTCCGTTTTCCATGAGGTTGCGCAAAATGGCGCGTCCGCTTAGGTTCTGCTTTCTGTCGATCTTCTATCCGCCGTACAGTTTCGGTGGGGACGCCGTCTATCTCTATCGCCTCGCAAACGCGTTGGCAAACCGCGGCCACGAAGTGGATGTAATTCATTGCTTGGATAGTTATCAACTGATGGGAGGGCAGGACCCCGACCAGCAGTTCCCGAATCATCCCAATGTTACAGTGCACAGCTTGCGGAGCGGTTTGGGATTTGTTTCCCCGCTCCTGGCCCAGCAGATTGGGTCTGCCTGGCCTAAAACGGATCGTATCCTGGAAGTCTTCTACAGCAAGAAATTCGACGTCATCCATTACCACAACGTTTCGCTGCTTGGTCCGAAGGTCTTGCAGTTAGAGCCGGACTATCACGATTTCATCAAGCTCTACACCACGCACGAACACTGGCTGGTTTGCCCCATGCATGTGCTATGGAAGAACAACGAGCGTATTTGCGACAAGCCGGAGTGTTTTCGTTGCACGCTCAAATTCAAGCGCCCGCCGCAATGGTGGAGATACACGCATCTGCTGGAGGAGTGCGTCCGCTCCGTCGATACCTTCATAGCGCCAACCGATTTCACGCGCCGGATCCATCAGGAACGCGGATTCAAGCCACCGATGGAAGTCGTCCCCCACTTCGTGCCAGATGGAAGCCCGAGTTCATCGTCGGAGGCACCCTCCCCCCACCCGCGTCCGTATTTCCTTTTTGTCGGACGGCTCGAGAAGATTAAAGGCGTGGACACACTTTTGCCAGTGTTCCGCGGGTATGAAAATGCCGACCTGCTGGTCGCAGGTACGGGAACCTATGAAAAGGAGCTGCGGCGGCAGGCGGAAGGTATGGCGAACGTGCACTTTCTTGGTTCGCTCCCGCAGGATCGACTCCGCGATTTTTACCGGCATGCAATTGCCCTGCTGGTGCCTTCCGTCTGCTATGAAACGCTGGGGATGATTGTGGTTGAGAGCTACGTACAGCGGACCCCGGTAATAGCCCGCGATCAGGGCGGTCTCACGGAGATCGTCGAACAAAGTCAGGGCGGTTTTTTGTACCGCAGTCCTGACGATTTGCTGTCGGCAATGGAGCAGTTGCGCTCCAATCCAATACTACGACGGGCGATGGGCGACCGCGGCTACCAGGCTTTTCAGGAGAAGTGGACGGAGAGCGCTCACTTGGACGCATATTTCCGAGTGCTTGAGGATACGGCACGGAGGAAGTTAGGACTAGTTCCATGGCACGAGCCTTCACGACGCTCCTTGCAACTGTCAGCCGTGCCGGCAGCATAACCAAATCTGAGCTTCCACCGAGTGTTCACCCTTACCTATTGAAACTTCACGCGAGGGAGTAGAATTGCGCGTACCAGTCCAAATCTGCATAACATCGGCAGGAGCCGCATTGCCCGTGCCAGAGGACAACACTGTCGATCGCCCCTTATTGCGGGTATTTGCCCCGCTGCATCGCAGCGCGCTGGGGATTGCATGCGGTGTGGTAGTAGGAGGTCTAATTTGCGCAGCCACCTTGGCCTTGGTCATTCACCGCGGATATCCCAACATAAAACTTTATCTATTGGCTCAGTTCTTCTGGGGGTATTCCATCTCGTGGCTGGGTGCTCTGATCGGCTTTCTTTGGGGATGGGTGATCGGTTTCGTACTGGGGTACGGGTTTGCGCTGGTGCGTAATGCCGCAGTGTGGATGTGGCTGACCGTGATCCGGTCGCGGGCAGAAATGGAACAGTACTCGGATTTCCTCGATCATCTGTAGGAGAAGCGTTCAGTCCATGGAACCTGAAGAAGAACAGATCGAAAAGGCAGTCATATTGCTGAACTCAAAACTCCTGGGCATCGTCCTGGGCTTCTTGTCGGGAGTGGGACTGTTCTTGGTAACCAACTTCCTCGTGCTGAAAGGTGGTCCGCATGTGGGGGCGCATCTGGTTCTGCTGTCAAATTTCTTCCCCGGCTATCGGGTTACCTTCCTGGGGAGTATCATCGGATTCTCTTATGCGTTCGTCGTGGGCTTCTTGAGCGGCGTAGTTCTGGGCGCGGTGTACAACAAAGTTGCGATAGCCTGAGACGCCGAGATTGAACCCGTCTGTCGTTTCGCCGTTTCCTTTTTTCCCCGTGTTTCTGCAAAAGATCCTCGCGCTCGGTGGCTCCTTCTTCCGCGCACCCGCGGCACTCGTGCGTGAAGTCCCATCTGAACTCATGGATGCAGCCCAATACCCCGTTATTCTGACGTACCATTCGATCTCCGAGGGAGATTCTCCTTTGAAAGTCTCTCTGAGCCTATTTACCGAGCAGATGGAGTGGCTCAAGGCCAATGTTCGCGTGGTGCCGCTTGGCGAGATCGTGGCAGCACTGCCCGGGCGCAGGCCTCTGCCGGAGCGTGCCGTTGTTTTGACGTTCGACGATGGCTTTCGCGATTTCTATTCCTCCGCTGCGCCCGTGCTAAGGCGCTTGCGACTTCCAGCCACAGTTTTCTTGCCGACCGGCTACTGCGGCAAGTCGAATTGCTGGCCTAGTCAACCTGCATGGGTCAGCAGGGAAGCCCTGCTCGATTGGAAGCAAGTCACTGAGCTTGTACAGGACGGATTCAAGATCGGAGCACACGGAATCAACCACTCAGACCTTACTACTTTGTCACTCGAAGAGGCAGAGCAAGAAATTTTCGGTAGCAAGACTCAGATCGAAGAGCACACCGCGTGTCAGGTGGAGTTCTTCGCATATCCCTACGGCCGTTGGAGTCCGACGCTGCGCGCTCTTGTATTGGGGAATTACCGGGCTGCATGTGCTACGGCCGCAGGCGTGGTGGAGCCCGATGCAGATCCCTTTGCGCTTCCGCGCGCCGATGCCCACTATGTGCGCCACCCGGCAAGCTTTCGAATGCTGTTTACCACCAAGTTCGCAGCCTACATCGCCGCGCGGCGTTTCATTAGACGCATGCGCCGGCAGCCCGAGGGCTTCTACGCGAGAATATGAAGAGACGCACTTGGTTGCATGGAGATCACCCAGGGGTGAAAGAGTTTGCAGCACGTTGCACTAATAGTTGTGCAATCAGATGCACAGGATTTGCATTCTCTTACTCCTCAGTTGCGACTTGCTTCCAGGGTCTGGTGGCTGCTCGGATCAACGTACTTTGCAGAAGTAGGTCGATTTCAAACAATTGCGAGGGGGTAACGAACCGCCGAGTAATAAACCAAACTCGCTCACGGTGATCTTGCAGAGTGGTCCGGCAATTGCTCTCGACACCAGAGCATGCTGGACCTTCGGGGCGGTCGTGGTTACTGGCTATTGATGGTTCTCTGGCTTGGTGTACTTTCGAGCACAGGTTATGCACAGGCGCCTGAAAAAGCACGACAGATTTATTCCATTGTGTCGCAGAGCTTCGAACCGAACCGTGGGCAGGCCGCACCAGCGATCGATTTCATTTCTCATGGGCTGGGCTATACGGTTTTGCTTTCCCCAAACGAGGCCGACTTGCAACTCATGACCACAACCGTGAAAGCTCCCTCTCCCGCGCCAACTAGAACCGTGCGGATGCGGCTGTTGCAAGCGAATCCGCACGCGCCTGCAAAAGCACTCGGCCTGCAGACAGGGAAAAGCAACTACTTTGTCGGAAGTAACCCCCGCTCTTGGCAAACCGACATTCCGCATTACGCACGAGTCGAGTATCGCGATGTCTACCCGGGAGTTGACGTCGCGTATTACGGCAACCACCAGCAATTGGAATATGACTTTGTACTCACCCCGCAAGCCGATGCTCGAAAGATTGTTTTCGCGATTGAAGGTGCGGATCGGATTCAGATTGATCAAGCGGGCGACCTCGTCGTGACGGTGGGCTCCGCACAAATGCGCCAGATGAGGCCCGTCGTGTACCAGAATCTGCCGAGCGGAAAGAGACGTATCGAAGCACGATATGTCGATCGTGGGCGGCACCGCATAGGAGTTGAACTCTCCGCGTATGACAACCGCCGGCCGCTGGTCATCGATCCTGTTTTGATATTCTCGACGTACTTTGGCGGTAACGGCGACGACAGCGGCAGTAGTATCAAGCTCGACGCGGCGCGTAATACATATTTCTGTGGCAAAACCGGCTCTACAAACTTTCCCGGTATTCCATTTCCGGGTACTCCGGTTCTCGACGGCAGCGGAACTGCGGCGTACGTTGTCAAACTCAACTCTTCTGGTACAGTGATCTTTTCAACGTACATTTCGGGCACAAGCGACAAGGCGGTTTGCGGCGGCGTTGCGGTCGACAGCAACAAGAACGTATACCTCGTGGGCCTGACCGCCGCTGCGGATTTTCCCACGAAGAATCCCATTCAGCCGACCTACCACGGTTCCGGCGACAGCTTTGTCTTGGAACTTAATAGCAGTGCTAACGCCTTGGTCTATTCCACTTACCTGGGCGGCAGCGCACTTGACTACTCCCACGCTATTGAAGTCGATGGGCAGGCCAACGCATACGTCACTGGAAGCACGGCCTCATTGGATTTCCCGACACTGAACGCGGAGCAGCCCACATACGGAGGGGGTGGTATCGATGCGTTTGCGGCCAAAATCGCCTCTGGAGGGTCCGCCTTGGTTTACTCCACCTACATTGGCGGTAGCGGGTATGATTACGACAACGGAATCGCGATCGACCGCAGCGGGAACCTCTACGCTTTTGGCGACACTGGTTCAATCAATTTCCCGGTGAAAAATGCGTTCCAGAGCGTCTCTGGTGGGGAAACCGATGGTTGGGTGAGCAAGCTGGACCCAACCGGAAGCCTGATCTACGCAACCTATATCGGAGGCTCGGGGGGAGACATCGTGCGCGGCGCCAAGGTGGACAAGGCCGGCAATCTTCACCTCACCGGCAGCACTGCGTCACTCAATTTCCCCATCCTGAACGCTATCCAGTCAAACTATGGCGGCGGCCTCAGCGATGCCTGGGCCGCCAGTCTCAATTCCTCCGGGTCCGCTCTCATCTACTCTACCTACATCGGTGGCACCGGCGACGACGAAGCGTGGGATATTGCGCTTGATCGGCTCGGCAATGTATACATCGCCGGCCTCACGTCTTCGACTGATTTCCCCACAGTGAATCCCATTCAGAGTAGCAACGCAGGTGGTTATGATGCGTTCGTTACGAAAATCAACGCAACAGGAACAGCTTTGGTTTTCTCCACTTACCTGGGCGGCGGCGGCACAGACTTTGCCAGGCAACTAGCCGTCGACCCGCTAGCGAAGGCATACCTCACAGGAACAACCTCATCCACTAACTTCCCTACTGCACGTCCGCTGCAGTCAACATTCGGCGGCGGGCCGGAAGATGCATTTATCACAGTCATAGGAACCTGCGACATTACATTGACTCCGCCGGAAGCAAGATTCGGACCAAACGGCGGGAAAGGAACAATTTCTGTGACTACCACGCAGGAGTGCGGCTGGAAGGCTACGAGCAATCGCTCATGGATAACAATCACCGCCGGAAAGTCTGGCCACGGCCCGGGGTCGATCTCCTACTCCATCGCGCCGTATAGCCAAGGGCAGCAGTCATACGGAAGTATCACAGTAGCAGACCAGACGTTCAAGATTCACCGCACCAAACACTAACTTCCCCGTCCGTTTGATTTTGAGCCAGGCTTACCAACGCGGCATTCCAGCTTTGTTCAACAGCAACTTAGTCTTCTTGCCTCGCCACCAAGAAATTCACTTGGGTCGCACTAAAAAGTGACACCAGAGGAATATTTCATGACGATCACTGCAGAGCAACGAAGTGTTGCCATCATTGGCGCTGGCCCTGCTGGCTTGACCGCGGCATATGAACTGTCGAAGCATAATGTCCCGGCCGTGGTTCTAGAAGCCGACAAGACGGTCGGCGGCATTTCTCGAACGGTGAATTACAAGGGCTATCTGTTTGACATCGGGGGGCACCGCTTTTTCTCCAAGTGGGATGAGGTGAACGAAATTTGGCATGAAGTCCTGGGCGACAAGTTCCTGGCACGTCCGCGTCTTTCACGTATCTACTATCGTAAGAAGTTTTTCTATTACCCGCTGAAGGCGAAGAATGCATTTTTGGGTCTTGGGCTCATCGATACCATCCGCATCGTTCTCAGCTATCTGCGGTCGCGGCTCTTCTATTACCACAACGAACAGAATCTGGAGCAATGGGTATCCAACCGATTTGGCAAGCGACTATACGAAATCTTTTTCAAGACCTACACGGAGAAAGTTTGGGGCGTTCCGTGCACGGAAATTCGGGCGGAATGGGCGGCACAGCGAATCCAGGGACTGTCGCTGACGACAGCGGTGCGCAATGCTCTATTCAAGCAGAAGAGGACGAAGGTCAAGACACTCATCAACAGCTTCCACTATCCGGAGCGCGGTCCGGGTCAGATGTGGGAGATGATGACGGAACGCCTTCGGCAGTGCGGTTACCCCGTACTACTGGAACGGCCGGTTACTCGGATCGTTCACGACGGCAAGCGGGTGATCTGTCTCGAGACCCGCAGTCAACATGGCCCCGAACGGTTCACCGCTACGGATTTCATCAGTTCTATGCCCATACGCGAACTGATTAATGTACTCGATCCGCCCGCTCCGGAAGAGGTCCGGAGGGCGGCTAACCGACTGCGGTATCGCGATTTCCTGATCGTCAGCCTGATCGTGAATCGCAAAGAAGTGATGCCCGACAATTGGATCTACATCCACGAACCTAACGTTCGGGTAGGACGAATCCAGAACTTCAAGAACTGGTCCCCACGTATGGTGCCGGATGCGAACAAGACTTGCCTCGGGATGGAGTACTTTGTCTTTGAGAACGACGATCTGTGGTCAAGCCCTGATGAGAAATTGATTGAACTGGCAAAGCGGGAAATCGGAGACCTCGGACTGGTAAGGCCAGAAGAGGTCGAGGACGGCGCCGTCGTGCGCATGCCCAAGGCCTACCCAATGTATGACAATGGTTGGACGAAGCAAGTGGCAACTATCCGTCGCTATCTGGAAACCGCCTTACCCAATCTCCAACTTGTCGGTCGTAATGGGATGCATAAATACAACAATCAGGACCATTCCATGATGACGGCCTCCTGCGCCGTGCAAAACATCCTGGGCGCCAAGCACGACCTCTGGGCCATCAACACCGAACCCGAATATCACGAGGAAAAACGGGAAGAGGGAACGACTGCGAAAGCGGAAATCCGGCGTCCGGCTTATGCCGAACCTCCACGAATACCGCCATCCCCTGTTCGTGTGAAAGGTCACAGAGGCACAGCTTCTGTGGCTCCGCTTCTTCCTGCCGAGTATCTTTCGTCCGATATGGATTGAGATGATAGTTTTCTTCTCGCAACTGTGCCTAGAGATGCCTCCACGATGAACGTGACCACCGCTGAGCAGCACACTTTTGCTGTCGCCGATACTGGCCCCACGCGCGTGGCCACAACAAACAAGCTTGCCCTAGCGGCCTGTTTTGGTCTGTGCGCCGTGGTTTGGTTTGTATTTCTGTCGGGATGGATGCGCGTCACGCCAGGCTCAGTGATGACGAAGCGGCAAAACGTCCTTTTCAACTCCGACACTAATCTCTGGGTCGACAGAATGATAGGCGACGCACAGTCCCCTGAGCATTTGGTTCACCCCTTAGAAGTCCCTCTCTGGCGCCGTCCATGTCGTGCACTTCAGCACTTGCTGGGAACATTTCTGCCTTTAGACTACGCAGGGCTGTTGGCTGCGAGACTTTTCGTTGCTCTCATTGCTGGAAGCGGAGTGGGATTTCTCGCTTTCTTAGCACTCCGCAATGGAATCGCGCTTACGCATTGCGTCTTACTCTTCACGATCTATCTGCTGTTCACATCCAACAGCACCGCGGCTCTTCCCGAACATTTCGGAATCTCGAATGGATTACTCTCGATCACCTTCGTCGTTCCGTTTCTAGTCGCAAGCACGCAGAGCATGACCATCGTTCTGGCGGTTCTGCTGGTGCTCTGCGGAGGCACGACTATCACGAACGCGGCGTTCCCCCTGGCCTCTATGTTTCAGTACTCCCTTAAGTCGGTGCGAGCAAGAATAGCCGTGGCCGTAGCTGCGATTCCGGTCGGGCTGGGAGCGAGTCTATTTCTCTACACAAGGAGTTCGACGATCCATTACTTCGTGAGCAAGTATTTGAATCTTCGTTTGCTTCACGATCCGCTAAGAGCAGGGGTTTACGCCCTATATGCCATAGTGTGCCCCGCAGTTGGTCCCACCCCACGCGTGCTGCGATGGCCAGGATGGGATATGGTCAGCTATGAGCCGGCGCATGAACCATTACACCTAAGTTACTACTTCGGTCTCCAAGCTATAGGTGCGATTGCATGGCTTATTCTTCTTCTAACATGCGCCTTTAGAGGACTTCAGGATGGGCGAACCAGAGTCTATGTGTGGTTACCTCTCGGATGGGTTCTGTTCAACGCCGTGTTTCACAACATTTGGGGAGATGAGCTTTTTCTTTACGCGCCGCACTGGTCGTGGGCGCTGATGGCATTGGTCATTCTTGGGGCTGGTGGTCTTTCCGGGAGATTCATAGCGGCGACGTTTGCTCCAATCGTAATAAGCCAGATCTACACTCTGTTTGCGATCAAGGCCGCCTTGCAGACCATCGTTCGCTGAAGGAAGGGGTGAAATGAATTACGAACCGATTGTTCCGAAAAAGTACCGCGATGCCACTTCACTGGTGACTGGCGGGGCTGGCTTCATAGGAAGCCATGTGGTGGACTCTCTCCTTGAACTGGGACACCGGGTCTTGGTGCTGGACGACCTTTCGGGCGGATTTCGGGACAACGTAAATCCGGCGGCAACGCTGATCGAAGGATCAATCACCGATGCTGAACTGCTCGATGAAGTTTTCTCCACCCACCGCATTGACTACGTGTACCACTTGGCCGCCTACGCCGCCGAAGGGTTGAGCCATTTCATCCGGAATTACAACTACACGAACAACCTCGTGGGCAGCATGAACGTGCTCAATAACGCCATCCGCCACCGCTGCCGCTGCTTCGTATTCACTTCCAGCATTGCCGTTTACGGCGCCGGGCAGACTCCGATGCACGAATCGATGACGCCCCAGCCCGAAGATCCCTACGGCATTTCGAAGTATGCGGTTGAACTCGATTTGCAGGCAGCCAGGCGCATGTTCGGGATCGACTACATCATCTTCCGTCCGCACAATGTTTATGGTGAGCGGCAGAATATCGGCGATCCCTATCGCAATGTGATCGGCATCTTCATGAATCAGATCCTGCAGGGATTGCCCTGCACGATCTTTGGCGACGGGACTCAGACTCGGGCTTTCAGTCATGTCGCGGATGTGGCCCCTGTGATTGCAGCATCCGTGTCGAGTCCTGCTGCTTATAACCAGACTTTCAATGTCGGAGCCGACATTCCTTACTCAGTGAACTATCTGGCCGAGCAGGTCCAACTGGCCATCGGAAAGCACACAGGTGTGGTGCACCTCCCCGCCCGAGAGGAGGTTCTGCACGCGTTCAGCGACCACAGCAAGTCCAGAGAAGTGTTTGGTACCAGCGCCAGTGTCACGCTCGCGGAAGGGTTAGGGAGCATGGCGGAGTGGGTGAAGAAGGTCGGAGCCCGAGAGGGAGAGCCTTTCGACAACATCGAGGTCGAGCGGGAAATGCCTCCCTCCTGGAGAAAACTATGTACAACAACAAAACTGTCAGCGTAGTGATGCCCGCCTACAACGAGGAAAAGGGTATTGCGACGGTCGTCCGTTCGTTTGTGAGCTTGCCCGAGGTCGACGAGGTCATCGTCGCCAACAACAACAGCAGCGACAAGACTGCCGAGCTTGCTGCTGCGGCGGGTGCGACCGTGGTTCGGGAAGAACGCAGAGGCTATGGCTACGCCTGCCAAACCGCGCTCCGGTCCTCTGCCTCCGATTACGTCATTATCGTGGAATCCGACGTCACCTTCCGGGCCGAGGATGTCCGCAAGTTTCTCGTATACGCCGAGGATTTCGATGTCGTGATCGGCAGCCGCACCTCCAAGTCGTGCATCTGGGAAGGTTCAAATATGGGGCCGTTCTTGCGATATGGGAATTGGGCGGTGGGCAAACTGCTCGAATACGTGCACAACGGTCCCTGCCTGACCGATGTGGGTTGCACCTACAAGCTGTTCCGCCGCGAGGCTCTGCGGCACTTGATCCCTATGTTTACCGTCGGGCGCAGCCATTTCTCACCGGAGCTGATGATCCTGGCCATTCGCTCCCGCCTGGACTGCGTCGAGATCCCTGTCCACTACGGGCCGCGCACGGGAACATCGAAAATTACAGGCACCTTCTGGAAGGCATTCCGGCTGGGGGTGCGTATGATCGCAATGATCGTCGCTTACCGCTTCAAGCACATCCCCCGCGCCGTCCCCGAGACTCAGGCGTCGCCCAGGCGGGTGTTTGCCAAGGGCAGTCTGGGAGATTGAAAGCCGGTGGCAGTTTACTCGGACAAGTCCCTTTCACTCTGGCGATCAACGATCACCTTGGCACTTCGCAATTGAAAGGCAGAACCTCACTCGACTGTCCGGCAGACGGCGGGCGTTTGAAAGCCCTCATTTTCGACGTCGATGGAACCCTGTACGAACAAGCACCGGTACGCAGGGCAATGCTTTCCCGTTTAGTGCGGACCCACTTGACGAGTCCGGTCCAAGGTTTGTTCATATTTAGGGCACTTCAAGCCTACCGGAATGCACAAGAAGTGTTGCGCACGACTGGCCATGAATCAGACGACATCGCGAGTGCGCAGCTTCTGCTGGCTGCCAAGCAGGTGGGAGCGCATGTGGACATCATCTCATCCTCTGTGGCGCGCTGGATGGAGCAGGAACCGCTTCCTGCTGTGGCGAGGGCGGTCCGGAAGGGCATCATAGAGTTTCTGAGAGAAGCGAAAAGATACGGCTTGCAATTGGCTGTGTACTCTGATTACCCAGCTGATCGAAAACTGGTAGCCCTCGGCATGGCAGAGTTTTTCGATGTTGTAGTGACGGCACAGGATCCGGAAATCCAGCGCTTTAAGCCAGATCCGACCGGCCTCGAAGTAACTCTTCAACGGCTCGGCGTACGAAATGACGAGGCAATTTACATCGGCGATCGGCCTGAGGTCGATGCAATTGCGGCCGCTCGGGCTGGAGTCCGGCATTTCATCCTGGACAAAACGCATGCCGTCGACCAGCTCTCGCAGTTCTTGATCCCGCGTAGTTGAAGGCCAGGTTAGAAATCCACCGGGGCAGCACACTTGGAAGATTCTCACGTCGCTGAAGCTGTGAAGACGGACCAATGGGCGGGAACGGTCGCCGAGCCAGGTCGCGCCATCCTGTCGCCTTTTCCACGCCCTTCGCTCCTGGGCCACATCCAAATTGCCCGCATCGACCACTGGGTGAAGAACGTTTTCGTACTGCCAGGGATCGTCGTGGCGCTCTCGGTTGATCGAGCGAAACTGCTCTCCTGGTCATGGACTAACTTTGCCTTTGGGATGCTCGCGATCTGCCTTATTGCCTCGAGCAATTACGTAATCAATGAAATTTTAGACGCTCCCTTTGACCGGATCCATCCCACCAAGCGTAACCGTCCCGTACCAGCGGGAAGAGTCAGTATCGCTTTGGGCTATGTGCAATGGATTGTGTCAATGGCGGCCGGGCTGATGCTCGGCCTGCACATTTCACGGCAGTTTGTGCTTACACTTCTTGTACTCTGGGTCATGGGATGCATTTACAACATTCCTCCCATCCGCAGCAAAGATGTGCCTTACCTCGACGTTCTTTCGGAGGGGGTCAATAACCCTCTGCGGATGCTGGCCGGTTGGTATCTCACCGGTACGACCTTGATCGCTCCAGCTTCGCTCCTGCTGAGCTATTGGATGGTTGGTTGCTACTTTATGGCTATCAAGCGATTCGCTGAGTTTCGTGATATTGGCGATCATCACCGAAGCGCAAGCTACCGGAAATCGTTTGGCTTCTACAACGAGCGGCGGCTCCTGGTTGCGATCATGTTTTACGGTTCGCACGCTATGTTGTTCTTCGGCGCTTTCATCATGCGGTACCGAATCGAACTGACCCTCGCCTTTCCGCTGGTGGCTCTTGTGATGGCGGTTTACTTCTCACTCGCCTTCAAAACTGACAGCGCTGCGCAGCGCCCCGAGGGGCTGTACCGGGAGCCAGCGCTCATGGCGGCAGTCGTTGCGTGCACTGTTGCAATGACCATTCTTTTGTTCGTCAATCTCCCGGTGTTGCACAAAATCTTCACTCCGACGATTCCCTGGGACGGCGTTTAGTGTCTGGCGGTTTGCTTCAGCTTGCCTAAGGTTGTTGCAATGAGCTCCCGCGCAGTGGCGAGTAAGACTGAATCCGTGCAAGAAGTACTCCGCCCCACTAGCGCTTTGAATTCTGAAAAAGCCCGCCGGTTCCTACTCATACCGTTATCTCTGCTTTTCGGTCTGTGCCTGATTGAATTTCCTGCTGCTCTCAACCTTGTCAACTACAGCCGGCTCGTCGGGCCGGCTGCGATGGACGTGTTTCTTGCCACCAACAAAGGCGATCCGGAGTTACTGCACATCCATCCTACTCATTCTCACTTCAGCGGCGAGGCGCGAGGCGGCAACATTGCGGCCAACTTTAAACTTCCGCCGGCGGCCACGACACTCTACCGATGGAACGTGAACTACGATCAGAACGGCTTTCGCAACGAGCTCGATCTGAAAAGCGCTGACTTAGCTGTAATCGGAGATTCTTTCGTTGAGGAAACAACGATCTCCACTGCGCAGCTAATGACCTCTCGTCTGGCACATCTCGAGAGCAAGGTGGTTGCGAACCTTGGACAATACGGTTATGGACCGCTTGAGGAACTAGCTGTTTTGAAGCGCTATGCGTTGCCACTGCATCCGCGCACTGTGCTGTGGATGTTCTACGAAGGCAATGACTTGAAGGACGCGATTCACTATCGGAACGTCACCATGGGGACGCATAAGCCGCCTAGTTACTGGACGAAGTCCTGGGAGCGCTCGTTTACGAGCAATGCTCTTGCACAGGTCTATTTCCGCTTGAGGCCCGCTCTTAGACCTTCGGGAATAAAACATTCTGGAGTTATGCAAACTTCCGATGGCAACAAACTCACAGTGTATTTTCTGTATTCTTCTCTACCTTTTACCAAGGAAGACGTCGGGGCCCTTGACGATACAACCCGGACGATTGCCACTGCGAGCAAACTCTGCGAGGCCCAGGGAGTACATCTGATTTTTGTGTTCATACCGACGAAGTTCCGCGTCTATCACAGCTTCTGCCAGTTTCCGCGGGAATCCGACTGTAGTGAATGGGTGCTGAACGATTTGCCCGACCGTCTGGAGAAAGCGGTGGAAGCGATTTCTCCGCAAATCGGATATCTTGATCTTACGCCCAACCTTGTTGATGCCGTTGGAAAAGGCACCGCTCCCTACTATTCGGATGACGATCACTGGACACCTGAGGGCCAGGAAATCGCCGCCGAAGCGACGAACAACTACCTCAATAAATAAACAGCTCTGTTTATCGGTATCGGAGTAAAGAATGGCGACCATCATTCAATCTGGACCTTTGGAGAGAAAGAGCAAGGTCATGACAACTGCACACAACGCTACGGAGGCTGAGAGCCGGCGTCCGTACCTAGACCTGTTTCTGGTCAGTTTCCTGATCCTCTTTTTCGAGTTGGCTTGTATCCGCTGGTTCGGAAGCATGGTCGTATATCTTACGTTTTTCACCAACATCGTCCTGCTTGCGACGTTTCTTGGAATGTCGGTCGGATGTTTGTCAGCGTCGAGGAGTCAGGACTGGCTGCAGAGGGTGATGCCGCTATTTTTGCTGGCCGTAGTGCTGGCCTACGGAATGCTGCGGGTCCATGGTCTCTATGGCCAGGTGCTAGTCAGCGTGGGTGGGCAAGGGTCGCCTCAACAGGTGTATTTTGGCACTGAGTACCGAGCCACTGATCTATCAAAGTTCGTCGTCCCGCTTGAGTTGCTGGCAGCAGTTTTCTTTGTGTTGATCGCGTTCGTCTTCGTGGGCCTCGGGCAGGTTATGGGAGTTGCGTTCAACCAAGCGCAGGACCGGCTACGGGCGTACATCAGCAACATCGTTGGCAGCCTGGCTGGCATCGCTGTTTTCGCGTTGTCTTCTTACTTATGGGCAACACCCATGCTCTGGTTTACCGTCGTAGTGCTACTTTGGCTTTACTTCCTAAAGCGACGGACGCTCCTACAGCTCTACTGCGGTCTGGCCGTCGTCATTCTCACGGGTTTTCTGAGTTATAACATCTCGATCCGGTCGCCGTATCAGAGCAGCGACTATCATGACCGCAGTCTGATCTGGTCTCCTTACTATAAGATTGTCTACACGCCGGAATCAAAATCGATCAACACCAACAATATTGCCCATCAAGTAATGGTACAAACCCAGGAAAGCGGACCGGCATACAGCCTGCCGTACCTGCTGAACCGTGATGCCGGCGGCCCACCTTTTGAAAATGTATTGATCATCGGTGCGGGTTCGGGAAACGACGTGAGTGCCGCGCTCGCGAACGGGGCCAAACATGTGGACGCGGTCGAGATTGACCCAGCGATCCAAAGGCTCGGCCGTGCCCAGCATGCCAATCACCCGTACCAGGATCCCCGGGTTACTGTCCACATTGACGATGGGCGCAGTTTCCTCCGCAAGACTGACCAGAAGTACGACCTCGTGGTCTACGCTCTCGTCGACTCGCTGGTACTTCATTCCAGCTATTCCAGTCTCCGCTTGGAGAGCTTTCTCTTTACCAAGGATGCGTTCCAGGATGTTGCGGCACGGCTGCGGCCAGGCGGTGTGTTTGCGGTGTATAACTTCTTTCGCCAAGGATGGATTGTGGGCCGGATCGCGAGGATGGCAGAGGAAACGTTCGGCTCGAAACCGATAGTGATATCGCTACCATACGCCGCTGCTATTCGCCCTGAGGACCAAGAGTTCGGCCGACTGGATATGATTTTGTCGGGTGCGAATTCCCCTGCTTTGGCGGCGATAGGCCAGCAGTTCGAGCAACATCAGTCCTTTTGGGCGAATACGAAACCATCCGTTAACGCAGCGCTCAACGGTTTCGGACCCCAGCCACCTGCGAGAGCTGGCCTGAGGGCTTCTGATTGGAACAGAATCGCTCCGTCCACGCTGGATACTACCGGCATCAATCAATTGCCCAGCGATGATTGGCCGTTCCTGTACCTGCGCGGGAAAATCGTCCCGGGCCTTAATCTGAGGAGCATACTGTTGATCGGCGGGCTCTCGCTGGCGATGATCTACATGTTCTCTCCAGTACGCCGCGTGCGGCCCAACTGGCGGATGTTCTTCCTGGGCACCGGATTCATGCTTATAGAAACAAAAAGCGTCGTACACATGGCTTTGCTGTTTGGCTCAACCTGGCTTGTCAATTCGGTTGTCTTCTTTGCCATTCTGCTGATGATTCTGGCGAGCAATGTGTACGTGCTGGTGTTGAAGCCTAGGAAACTGTGGCCTTATTACGTGCTCCTGATGACGTCGCTGGCTGTCAACATCGTCGTGCCGATGAGCAAGTTCCTGGCGTTGCCGGGCTGGGAAAAAGTGGCGGTTTCCTGCGCGGTGGTCTTTGTTCCAATCTTCTTTGCCGGCATTGTATTCGGCACACTTTTTCGGGACAGTTCTCAGCCGGACATCGATTTCGGATCCAACATCGCAGGGGCTATCTTGGGTGGCCTGTGCGAATCGCTCTCTCTCATTGTCGGATTCAACTATCTGCTGGCGATCGCCGTGGTCTGCTACCTGCTCTCGGCAATACCGAACCGCTCTCCAGTCACCCTGACTACGACGGCATAGGGTGATACCTATAGTCGCTCTGCGGGATCTGCACTCCTAACTATTTCGACCTGAAGCCTCAGAAGCTCGCGAATGGCGGTCGGTGAAATCCGGGAAATGACGATGGGCTCAGCAACATTGGACCTCAAGGCAGAGCGCAGCATGGAAGTGGCGGCCTCCTCCGACCAGAAAAAACTGCGTCTCAAGGTTTTCCTGATTGCCACTGTTGCGCTCATCGTGCTAATTGCGATGATGCGTGCGTGGGTGTGCTGGAGGACTGACCGATACGTGGATCACGCAGCTGGCGCGTGGGTTGCATTAGCTGCGGATCTGAAGGACGGCGTGTTTTATCGTCCGTTGTACGGTCCCAGCGGATATGGCGGCACGCGTTATTCGCCTTTGTATTTTGTCCTGTACGCAGGTTTGTTGAAGCTAGGGGTTCCATTACTTCTTAGCGGCTATCTCCTGTCTGCCGCGGCAATCTCCTTGCTCCTGGTTGGAACCTTTTACTTGGTGAGGAAATTGGGCGCGGAGCCTTGGTTGGCCGCATGCTCGGCCGGCACAGTCCTGGCTGCGTACTCGGTCCAGTTGTCCCTGTTGACCACGCGTGCGGATGGGCTGGCGAGCGCCCTCAACGTGTGTGGCGTGGCGGTAAGCTGCGACCGCCGACCAGGCCACTCGAGAATTATTTTCGCTTCGCTCCTGTTCACGCTGGCCTGGTCTACCAAGCTCACAACGCTCTTCGGTCTTGCTGCCGCATTCTTGTGGTTGTTGTTGAGCGGGCACTCACGCAGAGCTTGGCAATTGGCTGTGGAGACTGCCTGCGGATGTCTGGCGGTGACGGCCGCGATGTTTTTCTTGAGCCAGGGCCGCATTCTGAAAATATTCGAAGCTTGCGCATGGGGCGGCGCGAATCTGATTCGCACCGCGGTTGGTCCGTTCCATATGTTAAACATTGCAGGTCGAGAGGATCCCGGCCTGCTCTTGTTTCTATTGCTTGCCCTTTTGGTTCTGCCGGCGATGTCCGCGCGCAGCTTGCCGTGGTTGTTCTTCATCGCGACGGCCGCAGCCACAGCGGTGATTTTTGGTTCCCCAGGCGCCAATTTCAACCATCTGCTCGACCTGCAGGTGGCTGCGGTAATTTTGTTTGCTGCCTGGATTGCAAACTCGCCGCGGCAAAAAGACTTCGGAATCTACGGCCTTGCGATAGCCACTCTCCTGGCGGCAGTGCCGGTGGCGCACAAGCTCAAGGTTGAGGATCGGATGATCCCTCCGCATCGTTTCGAGAGAGCTATTTCACTCATCGGCAACTCGGAGAAACCCATCTTGGCCGAGAATCCAACTGTTCCTGTGCTCGCCGGGCAGCAACCGTATGTGACGGATCCCTTCATGTTGCGGGTCGTATGGGAGCATGTCCCCGGTTTTGGTGAGCCGCTGCTTGAGAAGTTGCGCAGCCAGGCCTTCGGTGGTGTGGTGCTCTTTATGCGTGATCCGAGGACCGACGAGGGACGCGCGTGGTACGAGCAAGAGCACTTCGGACCGGGATTTTTGTCTGCCTTGAATGCGAATTATCGGCTGGCGTCAGTACTGAATGGAGAGTTTGTCTATGTGCCGAATAAGGACGCGCGTAGCGAAAGCGACCCAAATCTCCGAGGCGATTCCTCCCAAGGAACTGACGGAAAAGGCCACTAAGCTCCGAGACGCGCATTCCTTTCCCGAGCGCTGGCGAATCTGACAGGTTGGCAGCTACCATGGAAACTCTGACCGAGACACTTCCAAACCTTGAATGGCGGTCCTCCCGCCGACCCATCGAATTGGCGGTCGTGATCCCGACGCGCAACGAACGCGAAAACATTCCGCTGCTGCTGGCTGCTCTGACCCAGGCGCTGGCAGGAATTGAATGGGAAGCGATTTTCGTTGATGACAACTCACCTGACGGAACCTCCGAGTATATCCGTGGCCTGGCGGCTACGGACCGGCGCATCCGCATTCTTGAGCGCATCGGCCGGCGTGGTCTCTCTTCTGCTTGCATCGAGGGCATGATGGCGACGCCTGCTCCTTACGTTGCCGTAATGGACGCGGATCTGCAGCACGACGAAACAATTTTGCCCAGCATGCTTGAGCGCATGAAATCAGAGCATCTGGATGTCGTGGTGGCGAGCCGCAATGTTCCGGGCGGCGGCATGGGAGAATTTGCGCCGCAGCGGGTTTGGTTGAGCAATTTGGGAATGAAGCTCAGCAAGCTGGTCTGCCATTGTGACGTCACCGATGCGATGAGCGGGTTCTTCCTCGTCGATCGTAATTACATTCGCCGCGTGGTTCATCGCTTGACCGGTAGGGGTTTCAAGATACTGGTCGATCTGCTAGCTTCGAGCTCGGGTCATGTGCGGCTGGCCGAGGTGCCCTACCATTTCCGCAACCGCCAGCGAGGCGAGAGCAAGCTCGATGTCAACGTGGAATTGGAATATCTCTATCTGCTGCTCGACAAGGTTATCGGCAGATTTGTTCCTACGCGATTTGTGCTTTTTGTGCTGGTCGGCTCGCTTGGCCTTGTGGTTCATCTTTGTATCTTGGGGCTGCTGTATTACGCGGGACGAGTGGATTTCGCGGTGTCGCAAGCCTCGGCTACGATCGTGGCCATGACCTTCAACTTCCTGCTGAACAATTTGGTGACATTCCGTGACCGCCGGCTCCGCGGCTGGCGGCTGGCGACCGGGCTGCTCACTTTCTATCTGGCTTGTTCGCTGGGTGCATTAATTAACATCAGTTTCGCCGAATTCCTGCTTCATTCTCACGTGCCCTGGTATCTCGCGGGGCTCGGGGGTGTGGCGATCAGTTCGGTGTGGAATTACGGCGTGAACACGGTTCTCACCTGGCGCCGCAACCGAGCCTGGGAATCTTGAGTCCTGACCTTATGATGTGCAACGCAAGCACAAATCTTTGCCTGGCCGGGAGCTGAGAGCACGAGTTCCCCTGGCGGCTCGGCGTAGACGTGATCCGGGTTGGCGATAACCCTCCTGCAAAGTGGCCTACCTGGATCATCCCCGGAGATAGCCACCCTGATCCGCGCGCATGCATACGCCGCCGAGATCATCGCTAGGGAATTGAAGCGCCTCGTGAAGAATGAAACAGTGGGCGTTCTCCAGGGGCGTGTGCAACCCGAATGACTCGACGCACGCTAGCGAATGATTTCGCTCGTACGCCAAGAACTCCCATGAATGCTGCGGAACCCGAAAAACGAAGCAGCACCATACGTTCTCGAATCCTACTGCCCGCTTATCTAGTTCGCGAAACCACCCGGCGTGAAGCGATCTGCAACCTTTCAGGCCTCTAGCGGGAAGAACGTTACCGTGTATTTTGCCTATCATTTGCCGTCTCTGTGCGAACAAGAGTTCAGCGCACTTGGCGAGACCGTCAGTACGATTGCAGCTGCGTACAAACTCTCCGCGGCTCAAAATGCGCGTTTCATGTTTGTATTCGTGCCTACGAAGTACCGGATTTTTCGTCATTACTGCCAGTTTCCCAAATAGTCTGAGTGCGGCAACTGGGTCTTCAACGACCTGTCGTAGCGGCTCAAGAAATCCGTGGCGTCGATCTCCTCGGACATCGGATGTCTGGATTCTGACTCCCAGGCGTGCCGAGGACACCAAGAACGGCGCGCTGCCCTACTATCCTGACGACGATCATTGGTCGCCGGAGGGCCACAAGATTGCGATCGAGGCGATCAACGACTACCTGGAATCAACGCGAACTCGGCGAAGCAACCAACTTGTCGGCGCCAACTATGAATGACAGCATTTGCAAGACCTTCGTATCGCGCTGTGGCGTCCTTGCTGCGCGTGAAAGCAGAAAGGTCGGACAAGACGCGCGACGCACTAGAAGACCAGGAATTCCTTGCCAACGCCGTAGTGTAAAGAGCGGCTGCCGATTGCACACAAATGGCTAAGGCCGCGTCTCGTTGCTTACAAAGCAGAAGCCGGTTTCATCAACCCAACCAATTCGCCTTCACCTATGTTGAACGTCTCGCGTAGAACGGCGATCTCTCGCCAAAGAGTGCTTTTTGATAATGTCCACTAAATCGGAGCTGGTATTGGAACCGCCGGTGAATTTGTTGAAATCTGCAGTCTTGCGTCGGCTTCTGCTCGTAGTTGCGTCTCCTGTTCTTGTGCTGTTCCTGATCGAGCTTCCGGCTCTGCTCAATGTCGTGGACTACAAGGCAGTCATCGGGCCTCTACGCGGCTACTACGCCACCATCGACTATGACCCGGAGCTGCTGTACATCAAGCATCCGCACGCGAGATACGCAGGTGAGCGCCGGGGGGGAGACATTACGGCTGTATATCAGCTTCCGCCATCTGATATGACGCTCTTCCGCTGGGATGCCAAGTACGACAAAAACGGCTGTCGCAATGATCAGGATCTCCAGAAGGCGGGCATCGTCGTCGCTGGAGACTCGATGGTGGAAGGAATCACTGTCCCCACTCCGCAGTTGATGACCTCTCTTCTAGGGCGCGTCGAAGGCAAGGTCGTGGCCAATCTTGGACAATCTGCTTACGGGCCGCAGCAAGAGCTGGCATCGTTAAAGCGCTTTGGATTACCGCTGCACCCCGAGACCGTGCTCTGGGTATTTTCCGAAGCCAGCGATCTCAGCGACGTCGTGTGGTACGACGCCGCGATGCGCAATCCGCCGGGCTGGTGGCAATCCCTCTACATGCGTTCATTTACCCGAACCGCTTATAAGACGCTTCTACTTTTATTCGGCTCCAAGCCGGCCGGCATAAAGCGCTCTGGAGTTGTTGAGAGATCGAACGGCAACCACGTTTCGATGTATTTCCTTTCCCCGGCCGGGCCTCTCACAGCAAAGGACTTCAGCGCCATCGACGAGACGGCTCACATCGTTGCCGAGGCGAATAAACTATCGAGAGAGCAGGGGGCCCGTTTGGTCTTAGTGTTCGCGCCCGACAAGTTCCGGGTGTTTCATGATTTCTGCTCATTTCCTGACGCATCCGAATGCCGCAACTGGGCGGTCAACGACCTGCCGGAGCGTCTGCGGAAAGCGGTGGCATCGATTTCTCCCGACATCGGATACGTGGATCTGACGCCCAATCTGGTAGACGCGGTAAAGCGAGGTGAGGTGCCTTACTATCCTGACGACGCACACTGGTCCCCGGAAGGGCACAAGATCGCCGCCGCCGCCATCAACAATTACTTCTTGTCAATGCAGGAACCCGCCTCACCAAACTGACCCGGCTCAGCCAAACATATGTCTTCCGCCAGCAAACAAGTGGTCACGTCATTAAACGGGCGCGCACCATCTCAGACTGCTCGTACACTGTTCCTGGGGTGTGCTTCGACTCTGTTCGCCTTCGCAATACTTTTTGTACTGGTAGAAGCTGGTTTCCAGACTGCAAAGGCGATTCACACACGATCAGTGGACCGCCGGATGTCGCAGCCGAATTGGATTGTTTACGATGCGGACCTCATGTACCGGCCCATCAAGGTACCCTTGCCTAAACCGAAAGAGAAAGGGTTTCGTGTAGTTGTACTAGGCGATTCTCTCATCGGTGGAACCGACAGCATCGTGGGTGGCCTGGAAGCAGCCATGAATCAAGATTCAGCGCTCGCTCCCAGTGAATGGATCAACACCGGAGTCCCTGGCTACACCAACTATCAGGAACTCGTTTATTTGAAAAAAATCGGTCTCCCACTGCAGCCGGATTTGGTGGGAGTTGTTTTCTCTCTGAATGATGTGCATAAGTTTGAGAATAATCTGAATGTTGTCAATGGCCATCTCATGCCGGATACATCGTTCTGGGAACCTACTCCGGAAGCGGCAAACGCGTCAAAGAGTTGGCTGCTGCGCACGGCGCGGCGCAGTCTTTTCTTGCGATGGCTCCGAGGAAAAACTACACTGGCCGGCCGCGCAGTAGAGATGTACGAAAGCAAGGGCTTCGACTTCGACTACCGCCCCGACTACAGCACCGCCTGGCAGGATGCACCGTGGCAGATGATTCGAGATCAAATGGGTGAAATGTCAGAATTAGGCAAGCAATACCACTTTCGCGTCTTTCTGATTTCGGTTCCGTTTGGCGAGCAATATCGAAAAGACTATCTTGCTCGTGATGCCGGCTACGTTCTCAAACCGCAGCGCACCTTGGCCGCTCTAATGTCCGAGTTTAAGATACCCTTCTTGGATCTCTATCCGTACCTGGACAACAACTGCTTCGTACCCGACCGCAGCCACCTGACCCTCGAGGGCAAACAGCGAGCGACCGCTGCAATCGCCGAGTTTTTGAAGAAAGAAGACCTAATGCCCGGGGCGGGGATCCTGCGGCAAGCACACGCGGACCTTGAAAATCGCACAACTTCCGGAAGAGGGCGCGCTGTAGGGACACGATGAGTGTGTCGGTTGAGTAGCCGGGCTTCGTGATTTATCTCTAATCGTTCTGCGTTCGTTGCCAATGTAGGGCGGAAAACCTCGTTGACATTTTGCGCCGGACGCTTAGGATGGCTTTGGTCTTAAAGGGGACGATCATGACGAAGCTGTTGCACTGTCGGTGCCGGTTTTCAGGCAATCTCCTTTGCTATCTTCGCCCGCACGTTCGCGATCACGGAGCACCTGCTACCTGACGACGCTCTGCTCAACCGATTCTTTCGCGTGTTCACTCTCGAAAAGGGCCTGGCAATCGGAGCAAGCTTTGTTCTGGGTGGACTGGCTAGCTCAATCTACGCTGTCTATGCCTGGAGCATGCGTGGCTTCGGGAACCTGGACTTTCAAGTACCCTGCGGGTTGTCATTCCCGCCGCGACCGCGATCACGCTGGGGTTCCAAATCATTCTCTCCCGCTTCTTGGTTAGTTTGTTCAGCCTCGCTCGCCGATAAACCAAATTTCCTGCCCTTATGGGGCCGTCGCTCATCGGGTCAGGATTTTTCTTGCTCTGCCAGCCCCGGGGAACGGGCAAGACTTGACGGCTATGCTACATCCGAGTTGCGAAAGCTCTCAAAAAATTTCCTAATAGAGAATCATCTGCTGAAGACGAGTCATTCGCCGCAGCCAATCATTCCGTTGGAGGCTCGCGATGTCATTTCTCTTTGGGTAGACTCCGGCACATGGTACAGTAAGATAGATCGGCCAACCAGGCATACAGGTTTGTAAGCCTCAAGCCAGGAAAAACTGTCGCTGGGTAAGCCGAATCCCCCGGCTTTCAGGCGCAGCACACTGATGGCAATCCAACCCGTGGTTGGCTGATGAGGGCTAAGTTCCCGGAAGGCAGGTATAGCAAACTGGTGTAAATCCAAGTCCGGGCTGCCTGCATACGCAATCGACACGTTTTCAATATGCTTTTGCTGCAACACCGCGGACAAGCGAAGCAAATCTTGTCCCCAATCCAAATCGCTATCAACCAGAATTCTCTCCGGATGATGGCCCGCGAACTCGTTGAAATATGCCAGGTAATCGGGATGGGTTCGGACGGATGATACGAGATGCCAAGATAGAAGAACTAGGAGGAGTGCGGGGCCGGCATACTTTGCCTTGACACTGTTCCACAAACTGCAGGCGCCAACTCCTCCGATGATCGCGACCAAAGGATAGATGGGAAGAATGTGGCGGACGCCGATGTTGATTTGGCTGGTCATACAAACCAGTAAAAGCGCGAGGGCTGCGGCTACGGGTGCCGCCATCACCCAATCTCTCTGAACCCATGCAGTTCTTGCAAGGGAAAGAGTGCCCACACCGATAAGAACCAGGAAAGGAATTGTAGTCTTCACCGCCAAAGCCACAGGAAAAAAATACCACCAGCCCGTCTGCCGCACATTGCCGAATAAGTAAGCCTTGGCGCCGGTGGCGTTTTTTTGGCGGAGCTGTGCGACACCCCGGAAGAGCCCCGGCGCTGGGATCCAGCGAGACTCGGCCACGGAATAGGCGAAGTCATGAAGAGCGCCGGTTGTGCCGGCGAAACGATCAATCGTAGGATGCGGCCTTGCCGCTGGGTCGGTAATTGAGCTGACCGAAAAGCGGTACCCAGCCCAGACAACAAGAAAACTCAGCAGGGCTGTAACGGCAAGACCTCGACCCCATCGGAACGCGTCGGCTCCCGCAAGCTTTTCTTTGTGATGGCTTCGCAGCAACCATCGGCATGCCAGGAGAGCCAAACCAGAAACCGGCAAGAAAACCAAAACACTGAATTTCGAAAGAACAGCAAGGCCCACGGCAATCCCGAAAATGGCAGATCGAAGGTAGCTCGCTCGCTCCAGCAGGTTAACCAAGGCGAGCAGGGCCGCGGTGAATGTAGCGGTGACGGCCATGTCCGTCGTGGCAAGGCCGGCATGAGCCAAAACAACGGGCGAAGTCGTGAAGAGCAACGTGCCGACGAGCGAAGGCCAATTGCCGTATCTAGCCCGGCTCCAATACCAGACCAGGAAAGTCGCGAGCAAGAAAAAGGGAAGTACGCCCGATCGCGCCAATGCGAGATTGTGCATGTGTTGCCCGCGTGCCATCAGGATTTCGTTTCCTTCCACCCATATGTGTCCTTCGCCGGTTAACCTGAGACCGGAAAGATAAGGTCCCAGGGCAACTGCGATCCTTGCCAGCGGCGGATGTAGCGGCTCGAGGGTATACGTTCCCCGTTGCAGCCATTCCATGCCGGTCGCCAGGTGGGCAGGCTCATCCGTCGTCTGACTGAAAATGGAGTAGGTGGAAACGATTCGGATCATGCCGATGACGGCAAGAACAATGAGAACGGCCGCGAAACTACCAGTTGTCTTGTCGGACTTTGGCGTCAGGTTTTTTCGGGCCAGTTGCATGGAAGTGCGCTAACAGGATTTAAGCACAGAATCGGGAGTACTCGGTGGGAAAAACCCGGGTTAGGCAGTTCGGTGGTGTATATTGTCCGTCGATTCTAAGATCATCCTCACCATGACCACCGGCACACCCGACGAGCGTGCGGAGTGCGAAATGTACTCGCCAACTTCCACCAGCTTCAATCGACGCCTGCAAATTTTCTTGTGTGCCACGGTCACACTGGTCGTGGTCGTGGCAGCGATACGCGCGGGAGTGTGCTGGTGGAATGCCCGGTATCTGACTCCCACAAACGGTGTTTGGCTGGCTTTGGCGACGGATCTGAAAGACGGTCTGTTTTATCGTCCATTGCTGAGCCCCGTAGGATACGGCGGGACTCGTTATTTTCCATTGTTTTTCGTCTTGTACGCTCTCCTGCTGAAGCTCGGCGTTCCCGTGCTGCTGAGCGGTTATTTGCTTTCCGCTGCAGCTATCGCTTTACTATTGGTCGGAACGTACTGCTTGATGAAAGGATTGGGTGCGGAGCCATGGTTCGCCGCTTGCTCAGCCGGAGCAGTTTTGGCTGCCGGATCGGTGCAATTATCTTTGTTAAGCATTCATGACGATGGGCTAGCTTGTGCGCTTAACATTTGCGGCTTGGCGACGATCAGCCATCCAAGACTTACCCGTTCGAGGATCTCCCTAGCTTCGGCTCTGTTCACATTGGCTTGGTCCACTAAGGTCACGACAGCTTTCGGGTTTGCCGCCGCTTTCTTTTGGTTGATTCTTGCAGGCTTTTCCGGAAAGGCTTGGGAACTGGCTGCCGAGACGGCCTGCGGCTACCTGGTGGTCGCGGCCGGCATGTTTTTCGCGAGTCATGGCCGTATCGTGACCATCTTCAAATCTTGCGCGTCCGCTGGCACAAGTCCAATTCGGACGCTGCTTGGCCCGTTTCACATGTTAAGCGTAGCGGTTCGAGATGATCCCGGGCTGCTCTTGTTCTTTTTCCTCGCTTTGATAGTTCTGCCAAACAGGAAAGCGCAAAGTTTATCTGTGCTGTTTTTCATCACCACGATCGCGGTGACGGCGTTTATTTTTGGCTCACCTGGAACCAGTTGGAATCACTTGCTGGACCTGCAGGTGGCTAGTGTGATTGTTATTGCGGCGTGGCTCGCCGACAAAGGTGCTCCCGTTCTGAAGCAGGTGGGTACGTACTCGTTTGCGTTGGCCACGCTGCTGGCAGCAATCCCCGTTGTGCATCTGCTGCAAGCTGAGGACCGAGTTTACCCGCCACGCCGGTTCGAAAGGGCAATCGCGCTTATATTAGACAGCCACAAACCAATCCTGGCGGAAAATCCGCTGCTTCCCGTGCTAGCCGGGCAGCGACCGTATGTCATGGATCCTTTTATGTTCCGGGTGGTTGGGCAGCACATTCCCCATTTTGCCGACACCCTCTTTGAGGGACTGCAGAAGCAGGCGTTCAGCGCTGTGGTGCTCACCAAGGATGCTCAGACGGCGGCTGGGAAAACATGGTATCAAAACGACATCTTCGGGCCGGGTTTTCTTGCCGCTCTCAGTGAGCGCTACCGGGTCGCGTCAGTACTTGACGACCAATATATCTACCTGCCGACTAGTGCCGCGTCCCCGGCGGCAGAAGCAGGCACTCCGCCGCGCGAGAGATCCATCCGTGAGCACTGAGAGTCACTACCCCAGCCGATTGAGCGACGTGCCGAGCTCCGTGGCCCATCTGCGGACTTCGAGGACGACTGATAGCCCTTGCTGCCGGCTTTGCGGGTTGGAAAAGCTACAACTGGTGAAGCCTTCAAACATCGAGGGCAGGTTGGAGAGCAATTCCTTTTCAATCACCGACAGTCACTACGGTATGACTGGAGCAATTTATCGCTGCAGAAGTTGCGAATTCCTGCAGTGCTCAGATCTGCCGGAGGTTGTGCAGTTTTACGAAAACCTCGAAGATGCTGGTTATGAAGCGGGGCGCCAGGAAAGAAGCCTGCAAGCGCGGAAGATTCTAGAAGTGGTCCAGAAGGTTCAGCTTGAGGGCCGCTTGCTCGACGTGGGCGCAGGGAGCGGCATGCTGATCGAACAGGCCATTCAGATGGGTTATCAAGCTGAGGGAGTCGAGCCTTCTGCTTGGCTTCACAGGGTCGCGCGGGAGCGTAGTCTGCCCGTCCACCTCGGCACGTTTCCCCATTCCGCCGCGCGTGGCGAGTTTGACATCATCACGCTCATCGATGTCATCGAGCATGTCTCCGACCCCATGGAACTTCTGCGAAATATTGCCGGCAGTCTGGCGGAGGGTGGGATAGCAATCATAGTAACTCCCGATGTGAACTCGGTTGCTGCTCGCATTCTGGGTTGGAGCTGGTGGCACTTCCGCGTCGCTCACATCGGGTATTTCAACAAACTCACCCTACTCTTCGCCTTAGATCAAGCAGGACTCCGGCCCGTTCTATTGCGCCGTCCAAGCTGGTTTTTTACCGCAGATTATCTTTGGGCGCGTTTGCATCGCTATCTACCAAGATTTCTTCGATTGCCGTCGCCCCGATTCTTGAGCAGGATCGTAATCCCGGTCAACCTTCGAGACTCTTGGCTGGTCGGTTGCAGGCGCAAGACTTAGCCGCAGGCGAAACAAAATCCTGGATGCTGTGTGACGTCAACAGAAAACATTAAGGGAACACTCGCTGTTCTGAGCCCAGAAGATCGCGGTTCTGGAATCAGTCCCGCACAATCAGCGCGCGAAAATCAACCCCGTCACATGAAGCGGAAGACACTTCTCGCGGTTATTACCCTAGCGTCCCTCGCCTACCTCGCTGGACTCGTATATTACGCGCAAGTGCGCCCAATTGACGGTGACGAAGGGTACTACAGCACCGCGGCAAGGCTGGTTTGGGAGGGCAAGACTCCATATCGAGACTTCTCTTATCCCCAGGGACCCCTGCTGCCCTACATCTACAGTTGGGTCTGGGCGATTCATCCACGCTCCCTGATGTCGATGCGGTTTCTGTCAGTGGCATGTGGAGCGATCGCGGTTTTCCTGTGGGGCGTGAGCTTGATTTCTGTGAAGAGACTCCCCGGGAAGGTAGCGCTTGGTACTTTTGCTGTTGTCCTTCTGAATCCTGACTGGGTGTCGTGGAACGTGGTAGTGAAGACTTTTGCGGTATCGAACCTCCTGATGTCTCTCGCCACCATTTGTCTCTACCTCGCCTTACACTCGGAGCGATTCAGGTGGTACTTCGTCGCCGGCCTCGCCCTGGGAGCCTGTGCGTCCGCACGCTTGCTCTATGCCCCGCTGATTCCTTTTGTCTTGCTGTGGTTGCTGAAGAGCGAATGGCGGATCTCAAGACTGCCGTATCCAAAGACCGCGACGTTTCTCGCAGGAGCTACGTGTGGCCTGCTGCCAATCATATTTAGCTTTTTACGCGATTCGCGTGCTTTTGTTTTTAACAATGTCCAGTACCACCGCTTGCTGACCGACCCAACAACCGTCAGGCACGCCGCCCACGTGTACGCCTTCACAATCGCGATTCTCGTGTTCTCGGTTTATCTCACGGCGGAGGTGGGGTTAGCTGGTGTTGGTGCAGTCAGCTTGCTGAAGCTGCGAAGGAATCCGGATGCGCCCCACACCAGCGAGGATTATCAATACTTCCAGCTTGCGTTGCTCATGCTCGTCGTGTACACAGTGACGGCCTTCCTTCCGTTTCCACCTGCAGACCAATATTTTGAAAGCCCGCTCGTCCCGTTCTTGATACCCTTTGTCGCGGAAGGCTTGCGCGTAACTTTTCGAGCCGGGACAAAGTGGATGGTTTTTTCTGCCGTGCTGGCTCCGTTCCTTTTCTTGCATGACATCAATAGGGGTGCCGTCGAGTACGCAGGGGCCCCGGAGTCGCAGCTTTCCTCCTATCGGAGAATTACAAAGACCGTCGAAGCGAATACCGCTGCTGACGATATTGTGCTTTCGTTTTGGCCCGGCTATGTTTTTGAATCTGGCAGGCGATACTTTCCCGGTGCCGAGAACCACTTTGCCTACTACATCGCTGACAGAATCAGTCCCGAGAAGAGGTCGCGATACCACGTCGCATCTAAAAGCGCTATCACCGGCGCAGTATCGGCGCGCGCAGTCAGCTTGGTCGTCACGTCTGCCTGGATATTTGATAAGCATCTGACATCGCCCGAACTGCAGGCATTCCGCGCTGCCCTGAACAACAATTATTCCCTCGTGGACAAGATTGGCGCCGTTGAGATCTATCGGCCGCGCTGATCGGCCCGAGCATGAGCGTCGCCCCCATGACTATTCACCACGCGGAAGCTAGGCCGCGAAGCTGACTAATCTCGGAGAACCCGAATGGAAAGCTATACTCAAACTGAAGTGAAACCTGATTCCAGCCTGAAACTCGAGCACGAGAACCAAGTAGTTCCGTCTCGTCGGCAGCCGGAAGCTACGGGCATGGAGAAGCTAACAAGCAGGTTGGCATTGCTAGTCTTAGCCTTGTTCTTTGTCGCACTGCTTCTTGAAGGCATGCTACGCGTATCCTTCTATCACAGCAAAGACTTCTCCATGGAGATGTGGAAATATGCCGTCCAGCTCAAGCGCCCCGTTCCAAACCCGAAGTTGAGCTTCGCGCACCAGCCGAATGGTCACGCATTTCTGATGGGTGTGGATGTGCGGATCAATTCACAGGGGCTGCGCGACTACGAATATTCGCTAACCAAGCCTGCCGGAGTGTATCGCATCATGCTGCTGGGCGATTCGACTACTTTCGGTTGGGGCGTCCCCTTGAACGAAACAACCGCGAAGATCCTGGAGCGGAACTTGAACGCTAAGCACATACCGGGATATGACCATGTTGAGGTGCTCAATGCTGGTGTGGGCAACTACGACACCGTCCAAGAAGTGACCTATTTTAAGACCCGCGGACGCGCTTTCCGTCCCGATCTAGTGGTTCTGGTATATTTCATCAACGACCCGGAGCCAGTGCCGGTCGAGCACAAAGGTTTTCTTGTCGATAGCTCCTACCTGATCGCCTTCTCGGTGAACCGGTTCGATGGTGTTCTGAGACGAATCGGCACGCGGCCAGACTGGAACAAATATTACTCGTCTTTGTACGACGACAATCGTCCTGGTTTTCAGGCATGCAAAGCTGCTCTCATCGACCTGGCCTCCACCACGAAAAGGGAAAACACGAAGCTCCTGGTGGCGATCCTTCCGGAACTGCATCAGATCAACGACAACTATCCGTTCACCGCAGCCCACCAGAAGATCAAGGACGTGCTGGCAGCCGAGCATGCCCCGGTGCTGGACCTGATCGATGGTCTGCGCAATCACGGTCCGGAGAGCACGTTGTGGGTGACGCCCCTCGACGATCACCCGAATGGAAAGGCCAACACTCTAGTTGCGGCGCAGATCCAGGATTGGATCCTGAGTGATTCCGATCGGACTGAGAGTCAAGAGCAGCAAGAACCGTTGTCCGGAGCCAAAAACTAACTTTTCCGCCATAATGAGTTGCACAGCGCCGCTCAATACCGGCGAGCATGGTCGGCCCTGACACTGCGATAACAGGAGGTGTTGTTTGAAGGTTTCAATTCTTGGGTGCGGTTATGTAGGCCTTGTCACCGGAGCCTGTCTCGCCGAGATTGGCCATGAGGTGACGTGCACCGACAACGATCTGTGCAAGATTCAGACCTTGCAGCGAGGTGCATTGCCAATATATGAACCTCACCTTGGCGAAATCGTTGCGCGAAATATGCATAGCCGCCAGCTAAGGTTTACCGGTGACCTGGGAGAGGCCATAAGGTTCGGCGATGCCGTCTTCATCTGTGTCGGCACGCCGCCCCTCGAAGACGGCGATGCGGACCTGAGCGCCATTGACAACTGCGCCCGCCTGATTGCCGCAGAGTCTCGCCAGACCAAGTTAGTGATCGAAAAAAGCACGGTGCCAATGCAAACCGGCCAAAAGCTGAAACGTGCGCTGGCCATTTATTCTCGTAACTCGGGCTACAGTTTCACCGTTGCCTCCAATCCCGAATTCCTACGGGAAGGAACTGCGGTCTTGGACTTTTTGCATCCCGACCGCATCGTCATCGGTGTAGACGACGAGCGCGCCGAGGCACAGCTTCGGGAGATTTATCGGCCGATCATCGAGCGCAGCCTAACTTGCGCCATCCACGACGGAAATTGCCCGCCCGAGCGGACCCCAGCGTTAGTGGCGACCAGCATCAACAGCGCGGAGTTGATCAAGCATTCCTGCAACTCTTTCCTTGCACTCAAAATCTCCTACGCGAATCTGATCGCGGACATCTGTGAAAACATGGGTGCGGATGTGCAGGAGGTGCTGCACGCTATGGGATTGGACCCGCGAATCGGGCACGACTTCCTTCGCCCAGGTCTTGGGTTCGGGGGATTCTGTTTGCCCAAGGACATTCAAGCGTTCATCCGGCTGGGTGAAAAAGCGGGAGTAGACGTTGGTTTGTTGAAAGATGCGGAATTCATTAACAAGCGGCGCATCGACTCCTTCCTGGCTAAGGTTCGCCATGGGCTCTGGGTACTGAAAGACAAGTGCATTGGCATCCTGGGACTGGCCTTTAAGCCCAACACGGATGACATTCGGTTTGCGCCCGCGATGGAGATTATTCGCAAGCTGCAACAGGAACGTGTCCAGCTCCAGGTCTATGATCCTCAGGCGATGGAAAAGACTAAACCATTGTTCCCTTCGATTCGTTACTGCGCGGACCCGTACGAGGTTGCTGACAATGCCGACGCGCTCTTAATCGTCACCGAGTGGGCGGAGTTCAAAGCGTTGGATTGGCAACGTGTCCGAGACTTGATGTTGCGGCCTCTGGTCGTGGATGGCCGCAATCTTCTGGATGGCGCCAAGATGGCGGCGCTGGGATTTGAATATCAGAGCGTAGGCAAACCAAGCGCCGACGGCTTGCTTCCTCCAGAAGTGCCCAGCTTCGAACAGTCAGATGATCAAGTGAGGCGTTTCGCCGCTGTCGAGCGATACCAAGCCCGAACCGGGTCAGGCCTTCCTCCAGGCGCGTCGCAGGGTGATAGCCGAGAGCCTTGAGCCGGACCCTGGGGACTAGTCCTTATTCGCGAATGGCATCAGACTCCAGGGTTCGGTATCGGATGTACCAGAGTTACCTTCTATCGTAAGGTTCGGGTCGCTAGAGTGGTGTGTGGACTCGGAGTCCCACAGCTATGAATTCTCTGTCTATCCCTGTTCGCACCCGCCTGATTCTTTTCCCGTTTCTTGTCTTGATGGTGCTCGCTCTAGCCTTTAGTACTGGCTGCAACGGAATCTCGAGCTCGAGCGCGAAAAGCACCAACAACCCTGCGCCGGTGCAATTCTCGGTGAGCGGTTTGCCCAGTACGGCCGTGGGATCTGCCTACTCGGCAACTTTGAAGGTTACGGGCGGCGCAGCGCCGTATAGCTTGACCGTGGTATCTGGTGCACTGCCGTCGGGATTGTCCCTATCCAGCGCGACCGGCGTGATCAGCGGCACGCCGACTGCCGCCGGCCAGTTCAGCTTTATGGTGCAGGTTTCCGACTCTTCGACACCGCCGCAGACGGCGCAAGCATCTTTTTCCATCAGCGTGAATCAGCAGAATGGAGTGGTAATCAGCACGGCGGCGCTGCCCAGCGGTACCGTGGGCACCGCGTACTCGACCACGCTGACGGCTACGGGTGGCACGATTCCGTACTCGTGGACGGCGTCGGGGGCAGTGCCCGCAGGTCTGAGCTTGAGCAAGAACGGGACGATCAGCGGTACTCCGACCAGCGCCGGCCAGTCCAACTTTACCGTGCAGGTGACGGACTCTTCTTCGCCGATGCAGAACGCGACGAAGCCGTTTTCCATCAGCATAAGCGCCTCGACGCTGACGATCACTACTCCTTCGCTTCCCAACGGCAACACGGGTTCTGCTTATTTGGCTACTTTGGCTGCCTCAGGCGGAACATTGCCGCACACGTGGAGCATTGTTTCTGGCCTATTGCCGCCAGGGCTGACTTTGGCAAGCAGCTCGGGAACGATTTCAGGCGTGCCGAGTCAAAGCGGTCAGTTCAACTTTACGGTTCAGGTCTCCGACTCCTCTTCTCCGCAACAGATAGCAAGCAAGCCGCTGAGCATAACCATTAGCTCCGGTGGTGCCTCGGTGCAGCTCTATATCGTCGGCAACACGAGTTCGGCCAGCTACCCGGTCACCAACGGCACCTCCTGCTATAACTGCCCCAAGGAAAACGGAGCATTCTCGATTTTGACGCTTAACGGAGACAGTTCAACGGCGTTAACCTTCTCCACATATTTGGGCGGTGGAAACAGCGGCGTAGGAGTCACTCAACTGCGGGAGGTCTGGATGGATCCTGCTAGCGGAGACATCTTTGTTGGCGGACGTACCAGTCCCGACACCGATTTCCCGGTCACCCCGGGCGTTTTCCAGCCAGTGCATGCGGGTGGCCCCGACGACGCTGTGATCTGCCGCTTCACATCTACTGGAACCGAGGAATGGTGCAGCTACTTGGGCACGGATGGCGCACAGGGGGAGGAGACAGTCTATGGCATCGCAGGGCTGGACTCAGATGGCAACCTTGCCGTGTGCGGCCGAATGAACAGCATTCCGGGTCAGAACGCGATCGACGGGGTTCCGTGGACGAAGATCGGGCAGGTGCCCGCGAATCAGGACACCGGCTATATCGCAAGAATCAAAGGCGATGGTTCGGCCCTGCTCTGGTTCACCAGCTTCGGCGGATTGAGCACGGGAGAAGGAATTCGTGGAAGGTGCGCGCTGGACGCCGCTGGCAATGTATACGCAGGGGGCGAATCAGGTTCGACCGATTTTCCGACGACGGCAGGCGCTTTCCAGACAACCAATCGTAGCTCACAGAACCCACCCAGACAGGGGGTCGTGGTTGCGATGAAAGCGGACGGCTCCGATTTCCTGTGGGCAAGCTATCTGGGTGGATCCAGCCAGAATGAGACGGAAGGCGCCGACGGCGGCATAGCCGTCGATGGTAGTGGCAACGTGTATGTCGCCGGCATGACGAGCTCTGCGGACCTGTTCCCGAACGGTACGCCCGGTTACCAAACTACGTTCAAATCGCCGCCTGACAGCCGCGCATCTTCCGAGTACGTGGCTAAGATCAAGTTCGACGGTACTCAAATTCTCGCCGGCACTTACCTTGGCGGTGTCAGCGGGACGTTTGTGGCGAACGAGAACATTAATGAAGCGGACGCGCTTGCGCTAGACGCGAATGGTAACGTGGTGGTCATGGGTGACACGTTCGACACCGATTTTCCGACAACTTCCGGTGCGTATCAAACGATGTTCCATGGGCAAAAGGATGCTACCTTGTCGAAACTGTCCTCTGACTTGACGATTTTGATCGCTTCTACTTACGTCGGGGGATCAGGCGTGGATTACGAGGACCATTCGGGCGGGATTGTTTTCGATGCGAGTGGCAAGATCTTCGCAACGGTAGCGACAACCTCATCGGATTTTCCCACGACAACCGATGCCTTTCAGGGTAGCTACACCGGTAACGGCACTTCGCGCGATATGGCAATCTTCGGGCTGAGTCCCGACATGACGACACTGGTCTACGGGACCTATCTCGCGGGTGCGGTGCAGAACGGAGACACGGACGGGAATTTTCCGTGGGCTTTAGCGGGCGTTTCCAAGTGACGGTTACCATTGTTTTCGGCCGCAATCTTTGGCATCTGATCTTTCACGGAACTGCCAGGAATTCCTGGCTTCCAAATGTCGTGCCCTAGTGTGCGGTTCCTTCCTTTACACGGAGTACCGGCCACAACAATAAGATCAGAAGGGTGCTTGTCGCTGCAACGGCTACATTCCGTGCCAGCCAGCCCGGTGGGCCGTCATACCAAGCCTCGATCCGATATACGCCGGGCTGGGGGAACGCAAGCAGGATGCGACCATCGGGTGAGGGCAGCGCCATCCTGTCACGCTCCTCCGCTCGGGGCAGGCTTGCTGCCCACCGTACCTCCTGGCCGTTCATCAGAATCTTCCAACCGGGGAAATAGAGTTGATTCAGACGCACAACAGCGACGCCGTGCAGGTCCAGCCGCAGCCGAATGTGATGAGGCGTGGAATCAGGGGTTTCCATTAGAGTGCTCTCCCTGTCTGGCGGTGTGACGAACTGCGCGATGGGAATCCCATCCGCATAGCGGTTCAGCAGTTCGTCGGGCTGGGCAAGCCTGGGCGTTAATTCGTTGTTGTGCGTCGCGGTCATCTGGCTGCTTCGCTCTTGCTCCGGTATCACGCGGTAATAATCAAACGGCTGCAGCCGATCCGCCGGATTGAGCGCCCAGAGCAGATGGAAGTGCCGCTCTTCCACCAGCATCACGCCACACGCTGCCGCAACGGCGAGTCCGACGCACAGCCGCGCGTGACGCCGGTCTTTCCCGTGCCAGCGCATGAGCGGAAGGCCGAGCTGAAGGACGCCGAGATACACGATGGTCGTCAACGGGGCCAGCAGTCGCAAGCTGAACTGCGTATATTGCAGGACGGGATAGGCAAAAGCCCACACCGGTCGAGACCATGCGGTCATCATGAAGAAATAGAGCACGCACACGCACGCGACATAACGCATCGTGCGATGCCGCCACGCAAACGCGAAGCCGAGCAATGCAACTAAGGCATAGCCCCACGCCTGGAGAAATGGCGGTTTCCCAATCATCAATCCAAATGCGCGATTAAACGGGAGCAATCCCCACTCATAGTGCACTTGATGCTTAAGTTGAAGTACGGTGAACCAATACGGCGCAGCCAACGTGACGGCCAGCGCCAGGCATATTGCCCCCACGGTCAGCACGCGACGATCGTAAGGGAGAGTGAGGGTCTGCATCACCATCAGCCCCGCGGCAAACGGCAGCCACCAGAACGCGACGAAAGGGTGGGTGATGATGATAAGGAACGTACTCGCCGTGAAGCCGAAGGCGCCGCGCCACACTGCTTCCTGCGACCGTACCCCCGATGCCAGGCGTAGCAGGTAATACGCGTTCCAGGGGCAAACAAGCATCGCGTACAGCTCGGAAAGATCGCTGCGGATGAACAGAGTGCTGGCAATGTCATGACTGAAAATGAACACGACCGCGAAGCACAGGGAAAGCCAGCGGGCATGCCACAACCGGGCGAGCTTGTATGCGCCGAACATACCGGCCATCAGGGCGAGAAAAATCCCAGCCTCGCAGGCGTGGAGCAGCCCGGCGATATAGGTGAGCGGCAGCGTGAGGAAGAAATATCCCGGCTGGTAGAACAGGAACGTGGGATAGCCGTAGCCGCCGAACATTTCTGGCATCCACCGCGGGTACCAGACCCCGGCGGCGAAGGCGTTGCAGAACTGGGAGAGACGGTAGGGATTCAGAGGCGCCTGGTTGCCGTGATACCAGCTTCCGGTAGCCACAATCGGACTGGTGATCCACAGTGCCAGTAAGGCGCAGACAGCAAGAACGCCGCAGCGCGATACGAGGGTCTTATACCGAACTTCCATTTGGAACCCCGCGCAGCGGAAGGGATTATACACCTACTTTCCTTCTTTTCGGGCCGGCTTGCCACAGCTTTTCTGCTCGGTCGTCCCCATATTCTTGGAAAGTCCCCTGACCCCTACGTTGAGCCACTGATATCGAAGCTTAGGAGGTCGCAGGCGATATGGGAAAAACCGTGTCTTCAATCCGCGGCCAGCATTAAGGCCTCGGGGGCGAGAGGCCTCGCATCGCAATCGCCACTTGCTCCACTTTTGGCATCTCGCACCGAGCGGCGGTTTCTCGGTTAAATGCTCCACCGCAATTGTGCGTTGCCACTTGATGTATTCCCCGCGGCTGTCTCCTGCCAGTTGAACCCCTACCTCCTGCCTGACCTGGCCCGTCTCTCTTCGTTTCAGCCTCTTCGTTCCTGCTCCTTTCTCCGTGCAAAACTCGTAGTGTCTCCCCACCTTGCTGAAAGGCTTACGCCGGGCGGTACCCTGTGATGCAGGTCGCTGTGGCGTGCAGTGCAAAGAGTTATCAAGTGCTGCTCTGAATCGTCGCCGGACTGGCTGCGGAATTCCTTGTGGTGGACCTCAAGACTTGACCTTGTTGCAGGATTGGCATCTCCAGCCATCGCGACGTAGCACTTGATTGCGTAGCTTTTCGTATAGCTCGGGATCGAGTCGAAGGCGAGCACGTTTCGGTCGGATTCGGTTCACGAGGCCTTCTCAGTTACGTGATGCAGGAACGCCTAGTTCTCTTCTCTTGGGAGGAACTTGAAAAACCGTAAGGCCGAGTGCAAGAGGACCTCGGGATTTTCATTCTCCAGACTCGCTCCCGCTAAGAAGTCCGCGCAAACCATCTCCAGGCAGTATCCTCGGGACTTATCCGGTCCGAGATTGCTGGCTGGCGGATCGCAGAAGCTGCAATGGGGGTAAATCGCGACAAACAATTGGATTATTTCAGCGGGGTCGGGTATCGCGAACCGACACATCCCGTTGTAATGGCCTACGCTCTTCCTAAGATCGCCTATGTTCTCAAGAAAATCACGTTGCCGTCAAACGCGAGGATTCTGGATGTAGGTTGCGGAGGCGGCGTCTTTACCCATCATCTTTGTCGGATTTCTGACTTTGTTATCGGACTGGACTTCTCCACCCACCTTTTGGCTCGGAATCAGCATACGCTGAAAGTGTGTGGTAATGCGGCCAACCTTCCCTTCGCGGACCGCTCGTTCGACATGGTATTTGAGGCGAACCTCTTGCACCATGTTACTGATCGCCAGAATGTGATCGCCGCGATGAAGCGTGTCACTCGCCGATATGTGGTGTTGATAGAGCCCAACCGGCTGAATCCAGTCATGTTCGCGTTTTCCCTGGCTGTACGTGCGGAGCGCGGCGGACTCAACTCCTCCGCACGGATGTTAAGACGGCTGGTCGAAGAAAGCGGACTCAAATGCCTGTCCGCAATGACGACCGGCATGATCTCTCAAAACAATACTCCCGAATTTCTGGTGCCCTTCCTCAAGAGGTTTGATAAAGAGATTACTTGGGGCGAATACGTTGTGCTCATTGCAGAGAAGTAAGAACTGCTCCTTCTCGTCTTAGTTGGAGTACCTGACTAATTCCAGTTGCTCAGGTGTTGTTTGTTCTCGAGCCTCGTAAAACATAACGATCTTTTTTTGAGGACTTATGCGAGAACCAATCGAAGTTATTGCGGATCTGCAAGAAGATCAGAAGCCTCTACAGACTCTGCAGGACGAGACGTCCACGCTGGAGTTATCTGTAGTGATGCCATGTCTCAACGAGTCGGAGACGTTGGAAGCCTGCATCAAGAAAGCTCAACGTGCACTGAGAGCGCATCACATCGTGGGAGAAATCATTGTTGCCGACAATGGCAGCGCGGATGATTCCTGCGAGATCGCCCAACGTTTGGGCGCTCGGCTGATCAATGTTGACAAGAGGGGGTATGGCAGCGCTTTGATCGCCGGAATCGCGGCGGCGAGGGGAAAGTACGTATTGATGGGTGATGCCGATGATAGCTATGACTTCGCGCACATCCCGCGGTTCCTTGAGAAGTTGCGAGAAGGATTCGACCTGGTAGTGGGAAACCGCTTTGAAGGCGGAATTGCCAGTAAGGCCATGCCACCTTTGCATCGTTACCTAGGCAATCCCGCATTGAGTTGGTTTGGACGGCTCTTTTTTCATTGCCCGACTGGCGACATCTACTGCGGGCTTCGTGCATTCAATCGGGATGCCATCCTAAGGATGGACTTGCGCACAACCGGCATGGAATTTGCCATTGAGATGGTGGTCAAAGCCACACTGTTGGGCCTGCGCGTCGGTGGAGTTCCTACAACCTTATCTCCGGGTGGCCGCAGTCGTCGGCCCCATTTGCGGACTTGGCTCGATGGTTGGCGGACCCTGCGATTCATGTTGCTGTACAGTCCGACGTGGCTCTTTTTCTATCCCGGTGCCTTGCTGATGTTAGCTGGGCTGGGAACCGCGTTGTGGCTCTTGCCGGGTCCAAGAGTCGTTAGAGGCGTCGCCCTCGATGCTCAAACGCTCCTCTACGCGGCGATGGTTGTGCTCATTGGTTTTCAGGCGATCTGCTTTGCTGTTTTCGCCCGCACGTTCGCGATCACGGAGCACCTGCTACCTGACGACGCTCTGCTCAACCGATTCTTTCGTGTGTTCACTCTCGAAAAGGGCCTGGCAATCGGAGCAAGCTTTGTTCTGGGTGGACTGGCTGGCTCAATCTACGCTGTCTATGCCTGGAGCATGCGTGGCTTCGGGAACCTGGACTTTTCAAGTACCCTGCGGGTTGTCATTCCCGCCGCGACCGCGATCACGCTGGGGTTCCAGATCATTCTCTCCAGCTTCTTGGTTAGTTTGCTCGGCCTAGCTCGCCGATAAACCAAATTTCCTGCTCTTATGGGGCCGTCGCTCACGGAAGCCGCGGGACAGATCAATGGAACAACTCCCGCCGGGCGTAACGCGGACCGCGTTGGGGTCGGATCAGGAGTGTACTCGCTCGGCGCACCCCGCCAGATCGAGTTTGGGCTGCGGCTCACCTTCTAGGCTCACGTGCGCTGTCTACCGTGGACTGCGGCCCAAGTTTCTCGGCTCACGCCGGGTACCCTGCGCTCCAACTTCCAAGTCCATCGCAAAAATGGGTTTTGTTATAGCAGCGGACCGGGCCTTCGGCCACGGTCACTAGCGCCAGAAACTTGGCACAGCCGGTTGTTGATTCGACAGGAGTTGTTAGCCAAGTTCTTGGAGAGGCTCTTACTGTACGAGACGCTGGTGAGCATCACCGGGCCATGATGCGAGAAGCACAGAATGGCGCGTTTGGACACCATCTTACTCGCACGGTCGAGACAATCACAGCAGACAGGGAAGCTGCCTTCGAAATTGAGGAAGAAGCATGGAAGGTCGATGAAGCTCAGTGATTTGCAGTTCCGTTTCCGATGCCTTCGCAGGCACGCCTGTGAGACGGTGATCCTGGTGCTAATCCTGATCGCGCTGGCCGCGACTGCGTACGCGCAGAACGACGTTGACTCCCAAACAAAGTGTGCCATCGGCGGGACGGTCGTAGATTCTGTCACTGGACAGCCAGTCGGAGCGGCTGAAGTCTTGGCGCAAAGAGTGCCGGCAGGAGGGGGACCGAACTCGCAACCCGCCTCCAAGAGAACCGATGGCGGTGGCCGATTCATGATCGACGATTTAGCGCCGGGTCGGTACCTGCTTCAGGCTTCTCATGAGGGCTACACAAATCAGGACCAGGGCCATGCGAAACTCGGATCGCGAATGCTGTCGCTCGCTCCCGGTCAGCATATCGAAGACCTCGTGGTTTCCTTGACACCAGGGGGCGCGATTGCTGGCCACATCACCAATGAAGCGGGCATGCCTCTCGCCCGCGCCTCTCTGCGAGCCATGAAGTATTCCTACCGCAACGGTGTGCGCGAGTTCGAAGAGGTGGCCATAGCCTCAAGCAATACGCGTGGCGAGTATCGGATAGCAGGCCTTGCTGCGGGGAAATACTACCTTCGTGCCACCGGCCCCCATTCCTCGCAGATCAAGTCCGGGACAGACAAAGCATACGTGCCTCTTTACTATCCCGGTTCCAGCGACCTCACCCGCGCCGCCGAACTTAGGGTTCGCCCAGGAGAAGAACTTGCCGGCATCGACCTGAGCTATGCCCCGGTACACACCATGCACATCCAGGGACGAGTAGTGGATGCCCGCACTTCCTTGCCGAGCAAAGGAATCGAGGTCACGCTCTTGCGCGATCAAGGGCATACGATTTTTACGCCGGGACAGACTTCAACCGATGCCGCGGGCAGGTTCGAATTTTCTGGCGTTCCTCCGGGTGCCTACGTGTTGGTCGCCGAGCTAAATAGTGACACACCGCAAGGTAGAGCAATGTGGGGGCGAACGTCGGTCGAGGTCAGGGATGTGAATGTTGAGGGTGTTAAGGTCTCGGTTGGTCCAGGAGTAGACGTCAGCGGTCACATTCGTGTTGAAGGTAAGACAAGCCTGGATGTTAGCGAGCTGACCGCAGTGCTGGAGCCCCAGGAGAGTAGAGCGCTCGCCAGTTTGATGCCAGAAATTGCAAATGCTTCCGTGAAGTCTGATGGCACTTTTGTTTTTCACCATGTTGCCGAAGGAACCTACGGCATTAGTATCTTTCCTATCCCCGCGGGTTTTTACTTCGGACCAGGTGAAGGATCGGATGTCTTAGAAACCGGCATTAACATCGGTCGAACCCATGCAACTCCGTCTCTGGAGCTGATTCTTGGCCCTGCTTCCGCGTGGATCGAGGGCACGGTGTCCAATGGTGACAAGCCCGCAGCCGGAGTTTCGGTGGTGCTGGTCCCGGAGGGCAAGCTACGCAATCAACCTCAGTACTACAAGACGTCAGTGAGCAACCGCTTTGGCAGATTCGCAATCCGAAGCATCGTGCCGGGGGACTACAAGCTACTCGCTTTCGAGGGGATCGAAACGGGGACTTTCATGGACCCTGATTTTCTTCAGGAATACGAAGATCGCGGCCAAGTGGTGCATGTGGAAGAGGGTGGTCATGCCAACGTGGAGGTCGAAATGATCTCGATCAAGGCGTCACGATGACAAGAACCGAGGTTAAAGAAAATTAAACTTCTGTTATACGCTCTTGAAGAGTTGCTAATGGCGATAAACAACTAGACCCGCAAACCGGATCGAATTCTTGATCTCTGCGACTAGGGAGTAATAGGAAAGGGAGCCAAAAATAGGCCCGTTGGGAGCGCCCAGCCGACTTAAGCTTTAACTGGAATACCAGTCTGAATTCGCTCAAGTTCAAGGGCTGTCCGTAAGCCAAGTCGAGTGCGCTACGCAGCTCCTGGAATAACGCCGCCTCTGCATATTGCGGGGCGGCGTTTTTGTCGAATAAAGAGGACAAAGCGCGAACAATTTCGCGCTTGAATTCAGACCGCATCGCGACTTCTGCGGATCGACTCATGTCGCCTTGGAGTAAGGGGTTGTTATCTTTGATGCACACCAGTGTGGCAGGTTGTGCAGAGCGTAATCAGATTCAGCTCAGAATCCTCACCGGAGTGACTCCGGTATTTCTTGTGGTGGACCTCTAGATTCGACAGTGCGCCGCAGCATTGGCATCTCCAGCCATCCCGGCTTAAGACTTCCAATCGCAGCTTTTCGTACGTCTCTGCTGTGAGCCGCAGCCGAGGACGTTTTGGGCCAGGTCCATTCACGAAGTCTTCGCGGTCACATGTTCCAGGAAGGCTCTCTTGTCTTCTCCTGGGAGGAACGTGAAGAACCTCAGAGTCGATTGCAGCAGTACATCTGGGTTTCCGTTTTCCAAATTGGCTCCTGCCAGGAAATCCGCGCAGATCATCTCCAGACAGTACCCTCGGGATTTATCCGTCCCGAGCATCAGAGCCGCCGTCTCGATCGCCTGCTCAACGACCGGCAGTTGGCTCTTGTACAGCTTGAAGTAGATAATCTCCCACGGTTCCGTTTCCCGCCCAGTTAACTCCTTCTCGACCTCCTGCTTAAACTGTCCCTTGGGCATCTCGCGGGCCTTGTGCAACCAGGTTGCACAATCGAAGTCCCGCCAGTCTCTTCTCGCAATCTTCGCCAATTCCAGTCCTTTGGTCCAGCCAACTTCCTTCAGCTCCCGTCTTGCCTGCGGTGGCAGGTGCTCATGGATAGACATGAGGTAATAAGCCTTCCTTCTCGACTCCGGAAAGCGTCTTTCCAGGAATTCATCGAACGCTTTCAGGTTTTCCAGCCGCCAGTATTGTCCTGCCCGAACCTCGCACAGATACCGGCCCAGTTCGACAAATCGGGTGTCCCGCTCCGCCTCATTCTTCTTTTCCCACGCCAGGATCTCGTCGATCTTGGTGAGGACGAAGACTGCTCGCCGGCGATTGAGCTTGGGCAACATGGGCGGATTCCTAGTAAGCAAGCTCGTCAAGCCAACCAAGGTTTTCTGCTCCTGGGCGTCGCACTAGATCAGTCTCGACCATCTCCTGTTTCCCAAGGCAAAGCCCGACGTACGGACAGCTGCTGCAGGGGTTTTGTGGGAAACGAATGCCGCTGTGGGGCAGGAACTGGGCCGACTCGATTCTTTGGACAGTGTCTTCCACTAACTGGCCAAATTCCTGGCGCTGCTGGTCGGTGATGGCGGTCTGAAAATATTGAATTTCGACCAGTCGCTTGCGGACGAACACTATTTGGGCGACTTCAGAGATACCAGTTATCCAGGAGTAGCAGACGAGTTGGGGATCCAGAGCCAGGAGCCCGTGCGGCTCTTCCGGGTAGCGACTCGATGTCGTCTTCCATTCGAGCAGACGCCGCGACCCGTCCAGCTTTCCGATGGCATCGACATAGGCTACGAAATCATTCTTGCCGGAAACTGGCCTCGTGAACTTGATCTGCAGGTTGCGACGGGGCTGACGAATGCGGATGCGATCATCTTGGCAAAAGCGGTCTAAAAGCTGAATTCCTTGCTGCAACATCCGGTCCCAGGTGTCACCGTTCGAATACTGTGGGCCCTGGTTCCGACACCCGGTCCATTCGCGGAACAGGGCAGCTGCTGCATCTTCGCGGAGGAAGTAGGCGGCCAGAGCCCGCTCGAAAGCTCGCCCGAAGAGCATGGCGGCGCGAGTATCTTTTTCCTGCCAACCATCGAGGTAACGGTGACGATAGCGGCGAGGGCAGGTCAGGTATTGGCTGATCTGGGTGTAGCTGTAAGTCATCGCGCCACCTCCGAGTTGGCCTTTGCTGGTGGGGCGCTCGACACTTCTTCCCATTGGCCTGCCGGCGCGAAGCCATCGAGGTTAAGCAGGGAAGTGCCGTTCACGACGACATGGCTGATCTTGACCACTCCGCGTAGGCCGACCAAGCTCTTCTCATCGATCTCGTCTCGATCGAGTAGTTCAGTGTCGTAGCCAAAATCGCGCAGAAACCAGTTGAGTTTCCACAGTGCCCTCGGTGTGCAGTAGAGGCGAGCGGCAATCGAGTGTCCGGTGAGTTCCTTGGGCTCAAGGATTGAAAAGCGGAGGAGATAAAAGGGCTTCCGCGAGTCCCACCGATGATGGGCTCTCTCGACCCGAACCAGGAGCAGACCATCGCGAACCTCAGCCGCGGCCGACTGGTCTGCCTCGTGTAAGCCCTGGATGCGGCGCCTCACGCAGCACCTTCTTTCGTGCCGAGATAGCTGTTGAGCTGGCAGAGCAGGGCATTGTGGTCTTTCTCGGCCCAATCGGCCAGGTGCGCGACGAAGTTCTCGACCTGCTCGCGGGTAGCTTCGCGAAGAGCCTTGACCCCGCAGAAATCGGTGGCGTACGACTTGACCAAACTCGGATCGAGCTGATGCTGGCGAATGATCTGGCAGAGGCGATCGCGGACCTTCGGCCCGCCGCAGTTCCCGTTGGCAGGTTGCGGTGCTCTTTTCGGTTCGCGGGACGACTCGGCTTGGCGGTTGAGCGAGCCGATCTCCTCGACCGAGCAGATGCCAATTCCGTAGGCTTTCCGCAAAGCTCGATTGACAGCGCGAGTTTCGGCTACGCGCATTTCCGCACCGTGGACAAGGAAGGAAACATTGGAGGGATCGGCATCGCCGTATCCAACGAAGCCTTTGCACTTGGGAGATTTGTACACGGTGGCCTTGAACGCCCATCGTGCGGCAGAAGGTTCTGAAAACTGTGTCGCCGGCTCAACATGCATTCCGACGCATCGACGCCGACGAGCTAGTCGGAGGAGACCGGCATGAGTCACGTACCACCCATTTTCGAGCAGAAGCAGATCTCCACAGGCAACGGAGAATCGGTAGCTGAGTGTCAACAGCCTGAGGATTCGCATACAAGATTTGTTGGTACGCGTAGCCCATTTACTTTTGGCGGCTGACGAGTTCTCTCTGACTAAACTGCGCATTGATCTCACTGGAGTTCCTCAAGAGATGTCATCCTTATGGATGACATTAGGAATATAAAAGGATGACATACACGAACCCCTAAAGTCAACCAATTTTTGGCAGGTTTCCTAAATATCAAGGTGCTAAGATTGCGCGGATGAAGAAAGACACTCGCCTTACCTTCAGAGTGAACTCACACCTGAAGAGAGACGTTGAAGCAATCGCGGCTCGTGAAGGTCAGAGTGTGGCCCGCATATGTGAGGCCTTTCTCTTGGCTGGATCCGACGCGTATAAGAAACAGGGTGTTAAATTCCTCGAGCGAATGCTGGGACGGGTGGGTACCAAGCCAGCAGACTGAGTTTTTCCGATACGCCAGCCGAACGAACGACCCGCCAAGGGGATCACGGCCAAGTCTGAGTCTGCTCGGAGTAGTGGAGGCAGGAACAAGCGCAATACTGCCGCCAAAAGTGGCGATCCCACCCCCGACATTGGACAATGCGATTGCTGTGCGGGACGTGGTGGGCTCTCAATCGCCGACGTGTATGCAGGCAGCCGCGTGAGAGATCAAAAATCATATCTCCTTGGCATCGAAGCCGCTGAGCAGAGCCGCTTCCCTCAGCTTTTGATCGGCGGTCAGAAAGACACGTCCGTGTGGCTCGTCTTCGCACCAACCCAGGGCCGCTGCTAATTGTAGGGAGTCGGCCGCTCGCAAGTCGTAGCGCTCTACCAGTTGTACCGCCTTCCCCAACCACATTCACAACGCCATCGTAGGCTCGTAGGCTGCGCTCGCGGCAAAGTCCACTGGTAGTCCCAGCCTAACTCACGAGCGGGTCAATGAGCGTTATCGAGATTTAACGGCAATTAATCAGGGCCGACTGAGGCAGCTCTCTATAGAGCGTTGCAACCCCTTTGCATGCATCGCATCAGCCTTCATGTTGACAGGTATGCGTTTTGAGCGCATTATTCCTACCCAAGGTTGAACGGGGACCTTCTTTCTTAACTTCAAACGAGGAGGCAAGCATGAGAGAGAGATTCAGCATTCTGGTTCTTGTGTGCTGCGTTGCTTCAGTGGCATGGACGCAGCAGCCCGGTAGCCACAAGATCGTTAAATTCGACGTTAAAGGCGCGGGCACCGGCTCCGCGCAAGGCACGATAGGCGGCGGCATCGTCGACGACGGGTCAGTCGACGGGAACTACTACGATTCGAACGGCGTATCCCACGGTTTCTTCCGCAGTTCGACGGGCAAGATCACCAAGTTCGACCCGAAAGGCAGCACATTTACTGTCCCCATTGGCCAGAACTCGACGCATTCGATTACAGGGTACTACGTGGATTCCAACGGTTTAGCCCACGGTTTCTTACGTGCGCCGGACGGGAAAATCACCACCATCGATTATCCGGGAGCCTCCGGCACCATCCCCGAGAACATCAACACAAGCGGGGAAATCTCGGGCTTTTTTATCGACTCGAACGGCGCGACTCACGGCATGATACGTACACCTACAGGTAAGTTCAGCAAGTTCAACGCCCCGGGTGCCGGCACAGGCTCGGGCCAGGGAACCGGACCTGCTGGCTTCGACGGCCTTACTGACGCCGGAGCTATGGCCGTTCAATCCATCGACTCCAACGGTGTTTATCATGGCAATCTGCGCTCAGCGAAGGGCAAATTCACGCAGTTCGATCCGACGGGCAGTGTGAAGACCCAAGTTACCGGTATCAACGTGAAGAACACTATCGTGGGAGTGTTTTACGACTCCAACAATGCGATACACGGCTTCGTGCGGGAAGCCAACGGTACGGACAAACAGATCGATGTTCCGAAAGCTTTCTATACCTTGATCTACAACATCAACTCATCGGGAGCGTCCGTGGGACCGTATTACGACTCGACCGGGCTGGCCCACGGCTTCATACTCAACCCCAGCGGCTCCTTCACCAAGTTCAGTGTTTCGGGTGCAGCCCAAGGCACTTTCCCCAACAGCAACAACAAAGGAGGATCGGTCACTGGAAATTGGGTCGACTCCAACGGGGTAAACCACGGTTTTATTCGGCAGTAAGGACGCAAAGTACAATTCACAGGAGCCGCCTGCATTCTAGGCGGCTTTTCTCTTTGCTTCAAGTCGCCAAAGCCACTAGAAATCAGCGAGGGCGAACCGACCGTTGACACTCCTTAGCAGTTGTTAGAGTCAATTGGCTTTATCAGGCCATAGCACTCAAAACCTGCCGATCCCACGGTTGATTGCATCGCCCAGGCGGTCTCCGTCGTCCCAAAGCTGCGGCATTGGGAGGCCGTCGCTATGGCAAACAGAGAATCAAGCCGAATTACCGTCGCCGAGTGCTTCGCTTGCCGGATCTGGATCATTGCAAATTGGCAGTACTCAATAGCCTCGGCTCGCCA